>Ga0116226_10001448_pt1 | contig 20590 bp, 15 predicted proteins | sample S1TSphfallax_FD_89692 | JGI IMG/M metagenome (GOLD analysis project Ga0116226, IMG submission 89692) | Host-associated microbial communities from peat moss isolated from Minnesota, USA - S1T2_Fa - Sphagnum fallax MG | ecosystem: Host-associated > Plants > Peat moss > Unclassified | place: USA... | reverse complement strand
CAACAAGATCAAGAATTCCGCGGATCACTACAAGGCCGGCGTCGCCCGCAAGGACACGCGCTACGCGATCAGCTCGGAGATGAACCTGTACCGGGCTGAATTCGAACCGGTGCCGTCGTTGGTCCTGAACGCGACGCTCGGCTGTATGACCATCGTGGCGGGAACCTTCAAACCGGAAGCAACCGAGTGCGTGCAAGCCTACTTGCCCAAAACCTTGTCGCCCGACAGCGTCGGCAAACCGCAGGAAGAATGGAAGACCTCGCGCACCGATGATTCCATCGCCAACCAACTGCGGCGCGCCAATATCTGCATCGAGGGCGACGCCAAAGCGGTCTATGAGGCGCGCTTCGAGTTCTCCAAGGACGGCACCGCATATCGCCTCAAGGATGCGGGATATCGGGTCGACTCTTTGCTGACGACCGACGCGAAGGGCGTGTCGCGCACCACCTTGTACACGCTGAAGATCTCCAACCCGAGCGCCACCGACCAGCAGGAAGTGCTGTCGAGCGCCTGGGTCAACATCGGCTCCGTGACTGCCGGTGCGCGCTCGCACGGCAAGGGTGGCGATGCGGCGCCATGGCTGCGGGTGCCACCGCTGACCACCGAAGCACGGCGGAATTTCGACGACAAGACCAGGATCCCGCAGGAGGTCAGCGGAGAGATCGAGGCCCTGCAACGCGCGCTCACCCGCAACCAGCGCATGCTGGCGGGAATGGATCAGCGCATCGCCTCGGCAACCCCTGACATGGTCGACGGCTTGAAACAGGAGCGCACGCGCATCGCCGTGCAAAATCAGTCGCAGTCGGCCGAACTGGAAGCGCGCAAGGCGGAGTACCATGACCTGCAGTTGGGGACCTTGGAATTCATGCCGGTCACGATCGAGGTCGCGGTGACCGAGACGGAGTCGGAGAAGGCGGCGCAGGTGGCGCTGGCCGACATCGTCGGCAACAACAGCGACGTCGTGGCCGGCTACGTCGGTAACGCCACCACCACGTTGTTGTCCAAGAGTGTCAGCAGCAGCGACTTGAAGCTCGACTCGGACGGCGCCGACTCGAGCGATTACGAAAATGTCCGGGCGCGATATTTCGATGCCCTGATTGCCGCGGACGGTGCCAGGGGCAGTGCGGCGGCACCTGCCGCGCAACGCTCGCTTGTGGAAGCCAAGAATAAATATAATTTGGCACGGGCCTCTCTGGGACTGGAGCAAATCAGATGATTGAGATATCGGGACGAGCCTGTTTTTTTGCCGCCACGCTGATATGCGCATCGCTTCTCTCGTGGCCCGGCCTCGCTCAGGAACCGCAAAAGGTATTGTCGAACGAACAGATTCTGCAGGCCCTCGGGCAACCGAAGGCTGCGACCCGCAGCTTGAGTCTGCCGTCGCGCGGCCTGGCGCGGCGCCAGGCGTCGGAAACCGACCAATCGGTCAACTTGAACATTCCGTTCGAATTGAATTCCGCCGCCTTGAAGCCGCAAGCCTCCGAACAACTCCAGCAGCTGCAGCTGGCACTGTCCTCCCCCGCACTCGGCAACAATCGATTTGTCGTCGCAGGGCACACCGATGCGAAAGGCAGCGCGGAATACAACAAACAACTCTCCCTGCGCCGGGCCGAGACCGTGAAGCACTTCTTGGTGCAGAAGGGCATCGATCCCAAGCGATTGGACACCGTCGGCTACGGCTCCGAGAAGCTGCTGACGCCCGATCATCCGGAAGATCCCGGCAATCGGCGCGTGGAAATTCGCGCGATCCCGGCCGCTCAGTAGCGGTGGATCAAACGGCCGCGGGTGCGCCCCCGCCGCAAGGTGCGTGGGCAGCACTGCTCGACACGGCGAGCCAGCCCTACTTGAGCGCCGGTCGGTTCGCCTACCATTTCGCGCGCGGCAAATTGGGCGGCGATCCCGCGTACCGGGGCATTCTCGAGCGCGGACTGTTGGCGGGTCGCACGCGCATTCTGGATCTGGGCTGCGGTCAAGGATTGCTGACCGCCTGGCTGCGCGCGGCACAGCGTCTCTATGATGCGGGAGTATGGACCAAAGACTGGCCCGCGCCGCCACGGCCGCAATCCATGGCGGGCCTGGAGTTGATGGATTCGGATGTGCAACGCGCGCGCCGCGCGCTGGGTGATGAATGCGGAGTGTCGCAGGGCGACATCCGCCTGGCGCCCTTCCGCGAGGTCGACGCCGTGGTCATACTCGACGTGCTGCACTACATGGATGGTCACTCGCAACGCGAGGTCTTGAAAAAGGTCCGCACGGCATTGCCCGAGGGTGGCTTGTTGCTGCTGCGGATCGGCGACGCGGCGAGCGGCATGCGTTTCCGCTACAGCCAATGGGTCGACAAACTCGTCATGCTGATGCGGGGGCATGCCTGGGTGAAGACCTACTGCCGCAGCGTGCGGGAGTGGCAGGAGTTATTGCGCGATTGCGGCTTCAGCGCGCAGGCCATGCCGATGAGCCACGGCACGCCTTTCGCCAACGTGCTGCTGGTTGCCCACGCCGTCTGATGTTTCAGCGGCCGGGACGGTACAGCATCTGCGTCGTCACCTCATCGTCGCCCGTGACCGAGGCCAGGTGGCCGTCAGGCCCGAAGTTGAGCTGATATTCTCCATGCGTCGAGCGCCAGATTCGCCACGACGTGGCATCGATGCTCGTGTTCTCACTGGTCAGAGGATAGCCAACGGCGACGATACATTGCTCGCGCGTCATGCCGATCATGACTTTACCCTGCCGGATGGCCTCTTGGACGGCGAACGGATAGGACGCAATGCGGGGCCGCGGATCTTCATTGACGACGACCTTGTTCACCCACGCATCCAGCGATTCTTGATCCCGCCCGTAATCGTGGCCCAGTCCGAACTGCTTGCCGTCGATGGTCACATAAGCGCGGTGCCGGCCGTAGCTTTTTACTTCGACCGGCGTGCCCGCCGCGATCATCGGCAACTCTGCATAGTTGCCGTCGTTGATCCAATCCTTGTTGTAGTGCATGTTGCAGCAGGCATAGCCCTGGCGGGGGAAAGAGGCCACTCCGTTGGCATTCTTCGGCGCATCGGGCGTCGCCAGTCCTACACTGGACAGCATGTCGCGAAAAATGCCGGCGTTCGCCGCATCCGGCAGGAAATTCATGGCAATCGTCAACGCCAAACATGCGCCGACGGCGCGTGTGCCACGACGTTGCCCGGTAATGTTTGCTTGCATGATTGACCCCTGTTCGTGACCCTGATGATGCCATCAAGTCACCGGGATGCCCAGCCGCAAATTCGCAGCCGGCGGCCCGTTATGTGAAGCCCTGCTGCCTGCGCAGCGCTGCGGACCTTCGCGTTCAACATCTATACTGGCGACATGGGCCGCATCCGTCTCGCACTCCGCATCCGTCTGGCACTGTTGAGTCTTGTCTGTCTGTGGCCGGCGGCGACCATGGCGGCCGAGACCCGGATTGCATTGGTGATCGGCAACAGCACCTACACCTCAGGCTCGCTGCCGAACCCCGCCAACGACGCACGCATGATCGGCGAAACCTTGAAAGGACTGGGATTCGAAGTCATCCCGCGCACCAACGCGGACCAGACCACCATGAAACGTGCGATCCAGGAATTCGGTGCGCGCCTGGAAAAAGCCGGGCCCGGGGCGGTGGGTCTTTTCTACTATGCGGGACATGGCGTACAGCTGAACGGCAAGAACTATCTGATCCCCACCACCGCGCAGATCGAGCGCGAAGGTGACGTGGAGATCGAGGCGGTGAGTGCCGATTGGGTGATCGAACAAATGCGCTATGCGCGCAACCGCCTCAACATCATGATTTTGGACGCCTGCCGCAATAATCCCTTCATCCACAACAACCGCTCGCTCGGTGGCAATGGCCTCGCAACCATCGAAGCCCCGGCCGGCATCCTCATCGCCTACTCGACCGCACCCGGCTCGGTGGCCACCGACGGCAGCGGCCGTGACAGCCCGTATGCCGAAGCTTTGAGCCGCGCCATGCGCGACCTGCACGAGCCGGTGGAACAAGTGTTCAAGCACGTTCGCGTCGGCGTGATGGACGCCACTTCCGGCAACCAGGTCCCTTGGGAGTCCTCTTCATTGACGGGCGATTTCTATTTTGCGCCGCCACGGTCCGCCGCGGCGCAGTCCCCGGTGACGACCGAACCGATGCCTGCCGCGCGTCCACAGGTTGCGGAGTCCGGCAGCGAGCCCACCCGCTCATCCGGCGGTTTCAGCTCGTGGGTCTCCGGCTTGTTTGCGTCCAATAAACCACCGGATGCGCAGCCGACGGCAGCGCCTGCCGCGCCCGCACAGTCACCCAAGCCCGCGCAGACCGTGGTCGCCGCCGATGCCAGTCCCGTTGCGGGCGCCGGTCCCGGCCCACCGCCCGCCGCGCAGCGGCCCAACGTTTCCCTGGCCTTGGCGGGTGCGACCATCGCGGGTGCGCGCGCCATGCCAATATTCAAGACGTTGGGAATTCAGGTGAACGACATCGACGCCGGCAATAGCTACCCGGCGGCCGCCATCCGCGGCTTCATCGAAAAGAGTCAGCGTCATGTCACTCTCGGGAACACCCCGCAGCAAATGCAGGCCGCATTCGCCATGTGCCAAAGATACTCGCCGCTACCCTGCAAGGTGAGCGATTTCAGCGACGAAATACTGCGCGACGCCGCCCTCGAACCCTTCGATATCGACCCGGTGCCCGTGAGCGTGCAGGCCTTTCGGCGGTTTGTCGAAACCACTCACTACCGCACCGAAGCAGAGACGCTCGGCTACGCCTACGCCGGGAGTGTCAAACCTCAGAGAATCCAGGGCGGGAGTTGGCGCAATGCAGTCATGCAGCATGCCGTGACCGACGACGCTGCGGTCGTCGGCGTCGCCTTTCAGGATGCCGTCGCGTACTGCCGCTACAAGAATCAACGGCTGCCGACGGAAAACGAATGGGAATACGTGGCGCGTGGCCCTGAACGCCGCACGTTCCCCTGGGGCGAAACCGTCGCGCCGGCGACCGTCACCCTGAAATCACCGCCGCGCGTCGGCGACGGGCCCGCGCAAGGAATCGGAGGCCGCTATCGAGGCCTGTCCGCGAATGTTTGGCAATGGGTCGATAGCAGCTACTCGAGTTACAAGATCTTGAAGGGTGGCTCTTGGTTCGACCCGAACCCCGCCAACAAACGCGCCGCGGCCCGGCTCTATCTACACCCGGGCGAGGCTACCGAAGACAGCGGTTTTCGCTGCGCCAAAACCACGGCGATGTGGCCGGACACGGATACGTGGATGAGCCAGCTCAAATAATGCGTCAGATGCGGATCACGGCCCGCGCGCGAGACTTTCGAGCAGAGCACCGTAATGACGAAGATCGGGTGTCGACAGCCCGGCGATCTTCGCCGCATCGTCCCAGCGTCGCAGACGCACCGCATCGCGATGATGCGGTTCGGCTTCGAAAACCGCGATCTCGGTGCCCGACATCACCCCGCCTTGCAGCTGCAAGGTCTTGACCGATGCGGGACTCAAGCGTCGCGCATAGCCGGAATCGGTGGCGCACAGGTAACGCTTCGCCGCGACATGCAGTCGCACCGGTTCGCTGACGGCGGAGCCGAAGCGCGCCGCCAGCCACACTGCGCCGCTCAATTCGTGATGAGCATCGAAGGTCCAGTCGCTGATCTGATCGGGTGCCGGCTCGATCAGGTGCCCGACGTCATGCAGCAATGCCGCAACGATCAACTCGGGCGGCGCTGCGGCGCGTGCCGCGAAATGCGCGCACTGCAGGCCATGCTCGGTGACGCTTACCGACTCGCCGAAGTAGGCCTCTGCGCCGCGGCGGCCGTAAATGCCGAGCACTTCATCCACGATACTCATGCGTCGAGCAACCTCGCGAGGCGGCCGGAGAGACGAAACTTTCACGCACGGAGCTTACGCGGGACAGGGTTACCATGTCATTATTGAGATATGAAGAGACTGGTATGTCTGATCATCGTGCTGTCCTTGACCGCGTGTTCGGTCTGCAAGAGCAGCGATTCCCCCGAGGTCTGCCGCACCAAGGAACGCGACCACAACCAACCGCGACCTTGATGAAGGTCCTTGGATGGTTCGCCATGGTGTGTATTGCCGCGGCCGGCCTCACGGCACGCGCGCAAGGCGACCGGGACGGTTTTTATTTTCCCGATAGCACCGGACAGACGGAAACCGACGAATACACCCGTTACGAACTGTTGGCCCCGGAAACCTCGAGTTTCAAGATCTACTACGAGGTCACCGCGACCACCGCGGGCGCCAGGTATTTCTACAACCCCATTCGCAAAGGCAGCATCGCCAGCGAGGAAGGCGTCATCGACGCCATGCTGGGCGAACCTCTCGAGTTCGCGGTGGTGAGCGGCGCGCAGGCACGCAAGGATCCGCTGATGCACGACGCGGATCTCGGTACCGACTACATCAAAGTCACGCTTGCGCGCCCCGTGCCCGCCCACGGTCAGGGACGCATAGTGATCACCAAAACCTACAAGGACGCCAAGAGCTATCACCGCGACGGCGACGCCATTGTTTTCGACCGCCCCTTGGGCGTGAAACGTAACAAGGTGGTGCTGCCGCAGGGCTACGAAGTCGTGGGCTTGACCGTACCTGCGCAGATCCTCACCGAGAAGGACGGGAGAATCGCCATCAGCTTTTTGAACGCCGGCAGCGGCGAGGCACCGCTCATCGTGCGCGCCGTCAAGGACGCCCAGACCGGAGCGGCGGCACTGCCCAAGGAAGCGACCACGCAGCGCAGCTGGGAGTCACCCTTCACCGGCGAGACCGAGCAGGAGCGTCTTGCGGAACGCGCGCACCAGGATCGCGACATCGTGTATTTCCTGCAGCAGCCGGAGACGCATGCCTTCAGCCTGTATCACGACTACACGGAAAGCCGCGTCGGCGTGAACGGTTATGCGAATGTCGTGCGCGCAGGCAGCGTCGCCAGTCATCCTTCCGCCAGCATTCTCGACACCGGCGAGCAGCTGCAGGCAAAGGAGATGAGCGGTGCCGAGATGCTGGCGTCGAATATCAATACCGGTGAGGACGTGCCCGCCACGGCACGCGTGGTGGTCATTCCATTTGCGGCCGTGCAGCCGGGCCAGACGCTGCGCCTGCGCATCGCCGAAACCTACACTGCGCCGGTCAGCTACCGTTTGGAGGGCGATGAACTGACCTTCGATCGCAGCCTGGGCAGGCCGAGGAATGCAGTGGTGCTGCCCTCCGGCTGGTACTGCACCTTCAGCGCTGCTCCTGCCACGGTGACCCGCCAAACCGACGGCCGCGTGCGCCTCGACTACTGGGACGACCGCCCCGAACCCATCGACGTGCTGTTAAAGGCAAAACGACGCACCATGCGCCTCGCCGCCTCGATGACGCGCGCGATCGCCGGCCGGCGATAATCCCAGACGGGATTGGCGTCCGGCGGCACGATGGCCATGTTGGCGTTCGATTCGAACAGCAACACGGCGCCGTCGCGCAGCGCGAAGTCGACGCCCGCGTATTCCAATCCCAGGGTCTTCGCGATCGCCGCCAGCGCCCGCATGGCTCGCGGACCCAACACGCCCACCATGTCCGCGAGGAATTCGGCCTCCTCGGCCCGAAACTTCGCGTCCATCGCCATATTGGCGGTGAAGTAGTGCACCTTCCAGTCGGACGAGATCGCGAGATGCAGCGGATAAAGCTCACCATCGATCATCATCACGCGGTATTTTCGCGCCATCCCATCGATGCCGCGGGCATCGAGGTACTCGATCGCCAGAATCTCCTCCCCCGGCAACGCCGCGGCGGCCGCCGCCAACTGTGCGGCCTGCTCGACGCGCACAAAATGCTGGCCGGTGTGAAATCCGGGCGCGCGCAGCAACAGCGGAAAAGGCAAATCTGCGGCGCCAATCGCATCGCGCGCCAGCCGCTGCATCGACGGTGCGACCACGTCCGGTAACAGCCGCAGACGCTGCGCGTTTTCCGCGCGCCCGGTCACGCGCACCCGTGCCGGCGCATTGATGACCGGCACCTGCTTACCCGCCAGCAATTCCTCAGCCTTTCGCAATCCCGTCTGGCACAGATCCGCGTCGCCGATGGCGTTGAACACCACCGCGTGCGGCGGCAGCGGCTGAGTCGCATCATAAAACTCCGCATAAAGTGCCGTGGTTGCAAAGGTGCGATCGTCGAGTATCTGCCGCGTCGGGATGTTTCCGGGCTTCACGGACACCAACAACAGCGCTGGAATTCCCCCGCCGGAACCGCGATGACGCTGTTTGACGAGGGCATGTCCTGCGAAACCACGATCCCAGTGCGCTTGCGCCGCCGCTGCTTCGCCCAGCAACTCCAGGGTTCTCGCCAGCCCTTGATGCGCCTCGGCCACATCCGGCCGCGCCTCGAGCGCAGCCTGGTATTGTTCGCGGGCAGCCGCAAGCTCGCCGTTTTCGAACAACACATTGCCCAAATTCACGCGCCCGACCGGATTGCCGGGATGACATCTCACGGCTTGGGCGTACGCGGTCTGCGCAGCCGAGCGGTGCCCGGTCGACAGCGCCAGCGTACCCAATTCGTTGAGCGCGGCGAAATGGCAGGGGTCGCTCTTCAGCAGCGCCAGATACTCCGTCTTGGCTGCCTCATCCTGGCCTTCGGCCGCAAGTGCACGCGCGCGGGCCAGCAATTCCTGCAACCGGTCCGGCATCACCTTTCGTCCCACATCTGTCGATATGCCCGTTCCATCGCAGCGGCGAAGGCCGCGCCATCCATGAGCGCGCTCGCGCGCATGCGCTCCCGCAAGCTCAGCCTGAGTCTGGACAACGCGTCCCAGTCGACGGCCAATGACACCGCCTTGCGCACGAAGTCCGCATCCTCGAACGCTGCCAACTCGCTCAAGTGAAGATTATTGAGCTGGCTCCATCCCGCCCGTCCCACCACGGTGCCGCCAACCCGCGTCACCACCGGCACGCCCATCCAATACGCATCCAGACTCGTGGTATGGCCGTTGTAGGGCAAGGTATCGAGGCACAGATCGATGCGCTGGTAGGTCGCAAGATAGGCCGCGCGCGGCTGATACGGCACGAACTCGATGCGGTGCGCCCCGATGCCCTGGCGGTGCATGACTTCCAGCACGCGCAGCCGGTGCACGCCGGGCGCGGCCAGCAGCAACAGCCGCGAATTCGCCACCGCCGCCATGATCTGCGCCCACAACCGCAACGACAGATCGGATACTTTGCAGAAATTGTTCAAACATCCAAACGTGACGTGCCCGGCTGCGGTGGCCGGCAATTCGTTGACCGGCGGCGCATCGACCCCGGGGTCGTAGCACCAGAAGGAGCTCGGCAGGCGCAAAGATTTCTCCGTGTACCTGGCGTCGTCGAATTCCGGCGGATCGAGCCACGGATCGGTCAAGCGGAAGTCGATCGAGGGCTGGCCCGTGGTTCCCGGGTACGCCAGCCACGCCACCTGCACCGCTGCCGCACGGCGCGCAAACAGCAACGGTCGCCCGTTCGACATGTGCATGGTCAGATCCACCAACACATCGATGTCGTCGGCACGGATCATGGCCTCGACCTCGGCATCGCTCGCGCCGTAAATCGGACGCCATGCATCCGCGAGGTCCGCGAGACGGCGGCTGGTCGCATCCGGTGACGCCAAGTGTGCGTAACAATGAATCTTGAACCGGCTGCGGTCATGATGCGACAGCAGCGGCAGCGTGAACAACGACTGGCAGTGCTCGCGAAAATCCGGCGAGACGTAGCCGATGTGCAATCGCTCACGCGCCGGCTGACGGGATGGCGCAGGACGCGTGCGCACGTGGGCACGCGCCCATTGCTGGGCCTCGCGCAAGATGGCCGCTTCATCGTAGCCGGGATGAAAATACAGCGAGTACAGCAGATTGCTGTGCGGCTGCGAATCCCCGGGCGCGAGCTCCACGGCGCGGCGAAACGCGGCAACCGCCTCGTCCAGGCGGCCGCTGTCCTTGAGCACGTTGCCCAGGTTGTTGTGCGCGGTCGAGGAATCGGGCCGCAATTCGATGGCACGATTGAGCGCCAGCAACGCCTCGTCGATTCTTCCCGCGGCCCACAGCGCAGTACCCAGGTTGTTGTAGGCGTCGTGATGCTGAGGGTCGAGAGCGATCGCCTTGTCGTAGCATTCGATCGCCTGCGTGAGTTCACGCCGGGCTCGCAGCACATTGCCGAGGTTCAGCAGCGCGCGCGTGTTGTCGGGCTGCAGTTGCAATGCTTGGGCGTAAGCGGCAATCGCCTCGGGGCCGGCACCCTGGGCGGCCAGCGCATTGCCCAGGTTGTACCACAACTCGCCGCTGGCGGGAGCTTGCGCCAGCCCTGAGCGCAGCACGGCGAGCGCCTCCTCATGGCGCCGCGCAGCGGTCAACGCCAGGCCAAAGTTGTTGGCCGCCTGCGGGTTCAATGGCCCGAGCGACTGTGCCCGCCGATAGGCAACCAGAGCCTCATCGACGCGCTGCAACGCGTGCAACGCCTGCCCCAATCCACACCAGGCCTCGGGCGATTCCGGACAGAGCGTGCTCGCGCGCTCAAAGGCTCCGGCGGCTTCGCTGGAAAGTTGCAGCGCGCTCGCGATCAATCCGTGGGTCTGGTGATGGCGCCATACCGCAGGTTCGCAACTCGTGGCGATCCTTGCGTGATGCAGCGCCTCGTCCAACCGGCCCAGCTGCCAGTTGAGCAGCGCCAAACCGTTGGACGCATCCGCGTGATTCGCATGTCCCTCGAGAACCTGACGGTAACCGCGCTCCGCGTCCGCGAACCGCGACTCGCCATGGTGCCGCTTCGCCAGCGCCAGGATCTCCGGGAGATTGAGTTGCGATGCAGCCATTTCAGACTGCCGATGACAGCAGAATGACGAACGTTGCACAACCTCGCCGCCCCAGCCGGCTATCCCACCAGGCAAACGCTGCGCTATCCGGTCAACATCAGTGCTAACGCAAATTTGACCCCGGCCAACTCTTGACCAAGTTCAACGCATTGACGCTCCCCAGTCCCGTGGCGAAGTCCCAACCCGGGTGCGCCGCATACGCGGGTTCATAGGACTTGTCCGAAGTCGACAACACACCGATCGTCCCGCTCGGCAGATAGCAATCGAAGAGCCCCACCGTGGTAGTGCCGTCGAGATACGGCGTGCAGGGTACATCCATGTCTCCCAGGGTGACATCGTGGAATACGCACTGCGGTCCCACGGCATTGCCCAACGTTGAATTACAGCTGGCATTCGACTTGTAACGCGATTGTTCCGCCGAGAGTGCGTAATACACGTAGTTGGGATTGCCCTGATAGGTGCTGCCCGACGCCTCATTGGCGAGCGCCTGGATGGCGGCCATGATGGGTGAGGCGAAGGAGGTGCCACCGGCGCCGGACCAATTCTCCGGCGCGCCCGTGCACGGATACCCGAAAAAACCAGGGGTCGGATCGGAATAACAGAACACGTAGTAGTGGCCCCAAAATCCGTTCGACGCAAACAACGAAACATCCGGCAGATCGCGTACGCCGTCGTTCGGCACGCCGGCGGCGCCGAATTGATATGAAGGCTTGGAGTAACCCCGGCACGAACCGCTCACGACCCCGGGCACCGTGGGATTGCCCGTCGCACACGCGCTCGGGCCACCGCTGCCGCCGACGACGCCCAGGAATTCGGCACCGATGGTCGAATTACAAAATCCATTGGTGCCGTACGTGGTCGGATATCCGATGTAGGTCGCTGCCAGAACACCGGCGCATGTATCGTTCCACGGTATCTCCGGCACGTACGAGAGCGCCGAGTTGTAGTACTTGCCGTTGCTCAAGCTCCAGTACGTCGAATAGTCGTTCAAATAACCGTCGGCGAAATCGGTGCCGCCCACCGCCACGTTGTACGGTGTGGACGCGAACGCGCTCACGTTGATACCGCTGGTCGCGGTGGCGGCGCCATCGTCCGAAATATCGGCACCGGAATCGCCCGACGAGGCAAATACCGATACACCTTGCAGCACGGCAAGTTCGTACAGACGGTTGATGTAGATGTTGTAGCACTCACCGTCGTCGGTTTCCGACTCGCCGTAGCTGACGCTGAAAATGCCCGGCGGCGGGCCATGCGCGGTGAGCAGATTTTGCATGGCGATGTAGCCACCGAAGGCCACGTTGGTATCGGCGCACGCCGCCAGCACGATCTTCGCGTCGGGCGCGGCGGCGCTGGACCATTCGACATCGAGGGCCGCCTCGCCGTCATCGCCGTTGACGCCGGGATTCCCGCACGACGGACTCCCTTTGGAACCGCCCCAGGGTTGCGGCTGTACCTGCTGCAACGACCCGCCGGGGAATTTCTTGTCCAGCCCGAAAACGTGACGGAACGTGTCCCAATCCTGGGTGCTGTAGAGCAGCGTATCTTCGACCACGACGATGGTTTGCCCGCGGCCGGTGATACCGGCATTGAACACCGGATTGATGTCGTAGATGGTTGCGAGGTCGCCCGGTACCAACGCGTATTCTTCCCCGCCCTGGATGGGATAAGAATATTTCGGGCGCGGCTTGTTGAGCGGCTTCGGCCGGAAGTCGTTCATCGAAACCACGCCGTGTATCGCCGCCGCCAGCGCCGCCGGTATCTTCGGATCGCTGATGTTGGCGATGTGAGGCGCGCCGTGCACCACGAGATTGTGGATCTCGGTGTGGAACGCCTGCTTGACCGCATCCGCCCTGCCTGAAAAATCGATCACACCATTGGCGCGGTAGACCGAATTGACGGTGAAGCCATGCGACTCGAGCCAATTGGTGACAGCGGTCACATCGCGGTCCGCGGGGCCGAAGCGGCTCGCCACCTCGTCGGCGCTGAGCCAGCGATGAAATTGCGCCGACGCGGGATCATGCAGTTGCTCGACCAAGGCGTCGACAGACTTCTGCACGGCCGGCGCCCGATTCAATTGCAGGTACATATGGTCGAGGACCAGGTCGTCCGCCACCGGCCCGCGATCGTTCGCCGACGTTGCGGCCGGACGGGTATTGCCGGTCAGCGTGACGAGTTTGGTCTCATCGACGGCAGTCGTGATCAAAGATTGCGCACCGGCGAAACCGCTGCACAACACCAACGCGCCCGCCAGTTTGCCGGCGAGCAGCATCTTCGTATGTAATCGCATGGTGAGATCCCTTCTGTTCGATTTTTTTCACGACTCTGCGCTTTAGCTAACACCGATTTCGCAGCCAATGCAACATAAAAGCGCCGTCCCAGCGCTCACGATTCAGAAGAATCGCCTGGTGGCCAGCGTCGCTCTGATCGAGGCCCTGGGCGGCGGCTGGACCACGGCCGACGGTAAGTCGAATGTGAACTGAATCCCGCCGCTTCTGTGACACCACGCTCATTTGTGTGGTCACGAGAACTCCGTCGAGGACACCCGCCATGCGGACGGGTAGATTTGACATCATGCTCAAGAAAGCCGTCGAAAATCCATACGCTGCCCGGCAGATCATCGAAATTCCCGTCGACATGCTGCGCAAGGGCTTTTACGTCTCGCGCCTGGACCGGGATTGGATCGACTCGCCGTTCTTGTTCCAGGGTTTCGAGATCGAAAGCGACGAGGAACTGCAGCAGGTCAAGGACTTATGCAAGCGGGTTCACGTCGAGGTGACGGTCGAGGAGGCCGATGAACTGCGCGAGCGCATGAACCTCAAGGCTGCGGTGCAAAAAGCGCCGCAAGGTCCGAATGCGCTGGATGAGATAGCGCACAACATCACCGCCCGCCTGCATTTGGTGCCCGCCAAGGATCCTGTCCCCCTGAAGACCGAATTGCTCTCCGCCAGGGGACCCTATAGCCAGGCTCGCGACACGGTCGCCAAGATCTTCGACCGGCTGAAACGCGGCGGCGGATTGGATGTGCAGCTGATGGAGAGCGCCGTCGATTCCATGGTCGACAGCATTTTTCGCAATCGCGAAGCCATGGGCTGGCTGGCGCGCATGAAGGTGAAAGACGACTATTTGTACAGTCACTCCCTGGCAGCATCCGTCTGGGCGCTCGCGTTCGGGCGCCATTTGGGATTGGACAAGAACACCCTGCGCTCGCTCGGCATGGGCGCCATGTTGCTGGACATCGGCAAGACCAAGCTGCCGACCCACCTCCTGCAAAAGTCCGCCAAGCCGAGCGAATCCGAATGGACGGAGCTGCTCCAGCACGTACAGCTGGGCATCGCGATTCTCGATGAGGATCCGCGCGCCGACGCCTGCATGAAGACCATGGTGCGCACGCATCACGAACGCACGGACGGCACCGGTTATCCGAACAAGCTCTCCGGCGACTCCATCCCCTTGGTGGGACGCATCGCCGGCATCGTCGATTGCTACGACGCGATGACCTCGGAGCGCGCCTATGCGAAGGGCAAGTCGACCTACGATGCCGTGCGCGAGCTGAAGAGATTGGGCAAGACCTGGTTTCAGCCCGAACTGGTCGAGCTGTTCATCCAGGCCGTCGGCGTATTCCCCACCGGTACGCTGGTCGAATTGAACAGCGGCGAGGTCGGGATCGTGATCGCGCAAAATCGGTTCCGCCGCCTGCGGCCCGAGATCATGCTGATCCTCGACGCGGACAAGAAGGTGCGCGGGGAATTCCCGGCCATCGACCTGCAGCTGTTCACCAAGGACAACGAGAACGGCAACCCCGCGTTGTGGATCACCCAGGGTTTGGAACCGGGCGCCTACGGCGTCGATCCCACGGAGTTCTTCCTCTGAACACCGCGCTTCAGGCGTCGCCGGCGGGTTCCCCCAACTACCAAGCCGCGCTGCTCGCGTTGCGACGGGACATGGCGGAATCGCCCTCGATCGCCATCTTGCTGATCGACCTGCCGGCAATATCCAAGTTTCAAGCGCGCCTGGGATATGCCGAGAGTGCCTCTTTGCTGCAGTCATTGTTCGAGGGCTTCAATTCGGCTGTCGGCAAGTCAGGATACGTCATCCGGCTGGGTGAAGGCAGCTTTTGTGCCATCGTGCGCGCCATTCGCAACAGCGGCCATGCCGTGCTCGCGGGCGAGAAGCTGTTGCGCACCGCAGATGATGTCTTCAACAGCATCGACCTCGGCATCAAACCGCAATTGAACGTCGGCGTGGCCTTGTTCCCGTCGCAGGCCACCGAACCGGAAGCGCTGCTGCGCCAGGCACAGCTGGCCGCGGAGGCTTCGCGCAGCCGTTCGGTGCGCGTCGTGGTTTACGACGCCGAATGCCGCTCCGATCTGCTCGAGCCCTGGGCGCTGGGTGCGGCGTATGCGCATGCGCTGGAAAGCGGTGAGCTGTCCGTTTATTACCAGCCCAAGGTCAGCATGGCCACCGGCCGACCGGCAGGCGTCGAGTCCCTGATGCGCTGGTTCACGGACGGCAAGCCGGTCGCGACACCCGACGTGTTCATCCCACTGGCGGAGGAGGCCGGGCTGATTCAAAACACGACCTGGTATTCGCTCAGCAACTCCTTGCGCACCTCGGCGGACTGCGGCGGGCTGTCGGTCGCGGTCAACATCTCTCCCCGGATGCTGCACGACCGCACATTCGTGGACATGATCCGGACCGCGGTTTCCACCTGGGGCGTCAAGCAGCATCAGATCACGCTCGAGGTCACCGAGGGCGGCCTCATCGCCGATTTCGAACAGGCAACCGCGCGCCTGAAGAAGTTGCGCGACATGGGTTTGCGGGTGTCGATCGATGATTTCGGCACCGGTTACTCCTCGCTCAGCTACTTCAAGAAGATCCCGGCCGACGAACTGAAAATCGACAAGTCATTCGTGCTGAACATGGCCGCCGACGCTTCCGATCAGCAGTTGGTCCGCACCATCATCGAATTGGCGCATCATTTCAAGCTCGAGGTGGTGGCCGAAGGCGTCGAGAACCGTGCGACATTCGACGCGCTGGCGGCCATGGGCTGTCACACGGCGCAAGGCTGGCTGTTCTCGCCCGCGTTGAGTCTGGAGAAGCTCAAGCGGTGGCTCCTGGAGAATTCCCGGGACCTGCGCACGCCGGGAGCGTGACTTCGCCCATCCTGCGGTCTAGAGTCGCGCGGATGACAGAGCTTTATGACGCGATCGTGGCCGCGCAGCGCGCGGTTGAAGTTGCCCCCGGCGATGTGCGGGCGCTCACGCAACTCGGCGCACTGCTCATACACGCCGGCCTGCCTGCCGAAGCGCTGAAAATGTACGAACGAACATTGGCGCTGCGGCCCGATCTGGCCAATGCCCATGCCGGGCACGGCCTGGCACTGGCGCGCACCGGTGCGGACGCGGCGGCAATCGCCGCGATGGGCCGTGCAGTCGAGCTCGATCCGGGCGGCGCGGCCCCGATGCTGGTGCAGCTTGGCTACGAGTTCTTGCAGCGCGGCCGGGCTGAAAGCTCGCATGCGGCGTTTTGTCGCCTGTTGGCCCTGCAGCCCGGCCACACGGTCGCGGAACAAGGCCGGGTGATGGCGCTGATAGGAACGGGCCGATTCGATCAGGCCCTGCCGGGGCTGCAGGCGCTGCGAACCGCCACGCCGCCGATCGACTACCTGCCCGGCATTCACTTTCATGCGCAGCTGCAGTGCTGCGACTGGAGCGGCTACGACGAGCATGCTGCGTCGATCGCCGATCTGATCGAGCGCGGCGCGCGCGCGGAAATTCCGCACGCTTTCCTGGCGTACAGCGAGTCCCTGCCGGCACAGCGTAGATGCGCGCAAATCTACGCGGCCGATCGCTGCGCGGCCGATGCGCCTCCGCTGTCCCGACCGGCAATGCAAGCGCATACCAGGCTGCGTGTCGCCTACCTCTCATCCGATATCCGCGATCATGCGGTCGGCCAGCTGCTCGCCGGCGTTTTCGAGGCACACGACCGCGACCGCTTCGAAACCTATTGCTTCTCAGCGGGCCCCGATGATGCATCGGAGCTCAGGCGCCGGCTCGAGCGCAGCTTCGACCATTTCGTCAATGTGCTCGGCTGGTCCGATCGCGCGATCGCACAGCGAATGATGGAGCTCGGCATCGATATCGCGATAGATCTCGGCGGCCACAGTTCGGGCGGCCGCACGCGGGTGTTGAGCTTTCGGCCCGCGCCGGTGCAGATCACCTTGCTAGGGTTTCCAGGCACGCTGGCGACGAATTACATCGACTACATGATCGCCGACGCCGTGGTCGTGCCGGCAGCGGATCGCCGGCACTACGCCGAACAGCTGATCTACCTGCCGGATTCATTCCTGCCGACCGACGGCGTGCCGCAGATGACGATGGTGCCTTCGCGCGCAGCAGCGGGACTGCCGGCGGATGCATTCGTCTACGGTTGTTTCCACGCGCCCTACAAGATTTCTCCCCGCCTGTTCGCAGCCTGGCTGACGGTGCTCGGCGCTGTACCCGAGGGCGTTCTGTGGCTGCGCGAAGGAACGGATCTCGTGCGGCGCAATTTGCAGAACGAGGCGGCGAAGCGCGGCATCGATCCGGATAGGCTCATCTTCGCGCCCCGCACCGCCACGCGAGCGGAGCATATCGCGCGGCTTTCACTGGCGGATGTGTTTCTCGACACCAGTCCCTACAACGGACACACCACCACAGCGGAGGCGGTGGGCGTTGCCGTGCCGATCGTCACGCTGCGCGGTACCACCTTCGCCGGGCGGGTGGCCGCCAGCATCCTCGAAGCCTGCGGCATGGGAGAACTGGCGGTGGACACGTTGGCCGAGTATGAGCGTCTCGCCATGGACCTTGCACGCAACGCGCCCAGGCTCGCGGACTTGAAGGAGCGCCTGCGAAGCAGCAGTGCGCGCGCGGCATTCTTCGATCCGACGCGCTACTGCCGGAATTTGGAGCAAGGTCTCGACATGGCTTGGTCACGTCACCAGCGCAACGAACCTCCCGCGGTCCTGCAGGTCGAGCGGCGCGCACCCTAGCAGCTTCAAAGCTGCGTCGACTGCTGTTTATTGGTTGGTCTGACCGACGATGGGCGATTGAGGATCTTTGGGCGGCGGCGTCGGCTCGACCGGCACCAGCGGCAGGTGATAGGCATCGACCTTGGTCTTGGCCTCCTGCTCCTCACGCTGCTTGTCCTGCAACGCACGCAACTGCTCGCGGCTGCGCTCGAACTCCTCAGCCCGCTTGGCCTCGCGTGCCGCCTCGTTCTGGCTGGCGAGCCGTTCTATCGCGATGCGCGCGTTCACGCAGTCGGCGTCGTTGTGTGCCCGGGCCGGATCTTCATTGCACTTGATGATCACGCCATCCAGTTTGACCCGGTCCTCCATGAAGTCCGCTACGGTCATGGGCGGGATCTTGCGCGGACTGCACGCCGCCGCGCCCAATATTGCGGCGCAAATCAGCACTCGCGCGACGGTTGATTTGATTGGCATTGCCATATGACTGCTCACGCATCATGGTACCCAAAACCGGCCGCAGCGCGACCCATACCGCTGTGACGCGTCTCACGACTTGGATATGTCACGCCGTTTGACCCGGCGGAAGGGCATGTGTACCGTTTAGGGATGCCCACCCCAAAAGCAGCAAAAGACGCCGCGCCGGACTTCGAACTGGCCATGCGCGACCTCGAGGAGCTGGTGGAGCGCTTGGAACAGGGCGACCTGCCCTTGGAAGAATCTCTGGCCGCCTTCGAGCGCGGGGTCATGCTGACCCGCGCCTGCCAGGCTGCGCTGAAGGATGCCGAGCAGAAAGTGGAGATCTTGTTGAAAAAGGCAGGTGAACCTGCAGTTGAAGAATTCGCCTCCGAAGAAAGCAAAACTGGCTGAAATCGACGTGAATGCGGCGGCGATGGAGGCGCGGATGCGCGCGTATCAATCGCGCGTGCAAGCCGTGCTGGATTCCGTGCTGCCCAGCGCCGAACGCATCCCGCAGCGCCTGCATGCAGCACAACGTTATGCCGTGCTCGGCGGCGGCAAACGCTTGCGGCCGCTGTTGGTGTATTGCACCGGCGAGGCGCTGGGCATCCCGGCGGCAGCCTTGGACGCGCCCGCAGCCGCCGTTGAGCTGATTCATTCCTACTCGCTGGTGCATGACGACCTTCCGGCGATGGACGATGACGACCTGCGTCGCGGTCAACCCACCACGCACCGTGCTTTCGACGAAGCGACCGCCATTTTGGCCGGCGACGCGCTGCAAGTTTTGGCGTTCTCGCTGCTGGCGCGCGATGGCGCCGATGGCGTCAGCCCGGAGGCACGCATCAAGATGATCCGCATTTTGGCCGATGCCAGCGGCACCGAAGGCATGGCGGGGGGCCAGGCCATAGACCTATCGGCGGTCGGTCGTAGCCTGCAACTGCAGGAACTCGAGGCGATGCACCAACTCAAGACCGGTGCGCTCATCCGGGCCAGCGTACTCATGGCCGCAGCCTGCTCACCCACCATCAGCGACTCCGAATGGGAAGCCCTCGACGGCTATTCGCAGGACATCGGGTTGGCTTTTCAGATTCAGGACGACATTCTGGACGTCGAGGGCAATTTTGAGGTCTTGGGCAAGACCATCGGGGCGGATGCGGCGCGCGCCAAACCTACCTACCCCAGTGTGATGGGCTTGGAGGCGGCCAAGACACGGGCGCGGGACCTGCACTCGCGCGCCCGCGAGCGGCTGGTTGTCCTCGGCGAGCGGGCCCAGGTGCTTGCCTGGCTCGCTGCGTATGTGATCGAACGAAAAGTCTGAGAGGGGCGATGGCTAGCCGGACGGGAACCCATTTTCAGGCGTTCAGGGCCCGGGCGGGCGAATTTCAACAGCTCCTCGCACCCCTGGGCCGCTGGTCCCAGCCAAACCAGAGCGAATAGTCTAAAATTCTTGAGAAGTGCGCTTTCGGTACCATGTCGGTGCCTGTCGCTGCCTCAGGATACTGGACCATGAACGCCGCCGTGCCCGTCAAGAAGCCTACCGTCAACAGCGTCGAGGACGTGCAAGGCCATGCCGATTCCCGCCGCATACCCATCAACAAGGTGGGTATCAAGGACATTTTCCACCCTGTCCGGGTCAAGGACCGGGCGCGCGGCGAGCAGCACACCGTCGCCAGCTTCAAGATGTACGTGAATCTGCCCCACAACTTCAAGGGCACTCACATGTCTCGTTTCGTCGAGATCCTGAACCGGCACGAGCGCGAGATTTCGGTCGAATCCTTCGGCCGGATGCTTTCGGAGATGACCGAGCGGTTGGCCGCGACATCAGGTCACATCGAGATGAACTTTCCCTACTTCGTCATGAAGAAGGCTCCGGTCTCCGGCGTCGAGAGCCTGATGAACTATCAGGCGACGATTTTCGGCGAGCACAGCGAGGGCAAGACCGAGGTGTGGCTCAAGGTCGTGGTTCCAACCACCAGCCTGTGCCCCTGCTCGAAGGAGATCTCAGATTACGGCGCGCACAATCAACGCTCGCACATCACGATCACGGCCAGGCTCACCGAACACATGTGGCTCGAGGAACTGATCGACATCGCCGAACGCGAGGCGTCCTGCGAGGTTTATGGAATGCTCAAGCGGCCCGACGAGAAATTCGTCACCGAGCGCGCCTACGACAACCCAAAGTTCGTCGAGGACACGGTGCGCGATGTCGCGGTCGCGCTCAACAAGGACCGGCGCGTGCGCGCCTATGTGGTCGAATCGGAGAACTTCGAGTCGATACACAATCATTCGGCTTATGCTCTCATTGAGCAT
>Ga0116226_10001447_pt1 | contig 20592 bp, 15 predicted proteins | sample S1TSphfallax_FD_89692 | JGI IMG/M metagenome (GOLD analysis project Ga0116226, IMG submission 89692) | Host-associated microbial communities from peat moss isolated from Minnesota, USA - S1T2_Fa - Sphagnum fallax MG | ecosystem: Host-associated > Plants > Peat moss > Unclassified | place: USA... | reverse complement strand
TTGATACCATGCTAAAAAGCTCATGGCCATTGTTATAAGACAATGATCTCACACGTCCCAATTGATTATGTTTCATATAAGAGTCAAAAATCACAAACACAAGTCTTTTGTTTAATATGGACTAGTGTGGCTTGTGCTGTTGACCCAGGTGTGAACCCATTACAAAATAGGAAACTCAACATGTGAACATTGTTTTACAATGTATGTATTGATTTTTTCAACAGCCAAATATGAAAGGAAATCATGCTTGAATTGAATGGTAAGCCTTCAAGTGTTACCACGTTCTCAACTGATTTTCCTTCCAAAACCTGGTTTTTTGGAATTTATTTGAATTTTCAGCAGCAGAAATCACTTTTAAATCAATATCTCGCACATTCTAAATCCAAATCTTACCAAATAAATTTCATTAAATCCTTCTCATCAAGATCTTTCCAACAATACAAAACGCACATTCCAATTCCTCTGAATTTTTTAGCTACGATTTATTCTAATTTTCAGTGAAGAAATCATTCAATATTCAAGAACTTTTGCACCGCAAGTCCAAACGTCATGAAACCAAGCCCATGCACCTCTCCTCATCGATAGCTTTCCAAAGACACCAAGAACACAATCTCAAGCATCCTGGTTTGGTGGATCTCATAACCACAAAACAAAACAAAACAAACCACCTTCCTTCATAGATCAATGTGAAATGGATTACATTGAATTGAAGGCCATGGTCATTTAGAATGAGCTGCATTAGTTCCACCAATTCCAACTAATGTAGCCAATCGCATCAAGTCCCCCCAGGTCAATCCGGTCTCATAGGTTGCCTACTCCCTCGAGCCCAATCAAGCTTGTTTTAAGGATTTTATGATGCAATCATCTCAAAAATAATTTAGCCAAACTTAAGCTGCATACTATATATTAGAATATGTAAAAACTTTAAAAAATTAACATTATCGCTACCTACTAGAAATTATCATGAAAATTTGGCAATATCATTTAATTATTTTTTAAAATCTGGAGAATTTTGGCGAATTTTTCAATGAAAAATGGTTTTTATAGGCTGAGATCATTTTTTCAAGTTGGAATTTGTCAAAATTTTGGTAGTTAAAAACACACAGAACCCAATCGACCCATCACACTAAACCACCCCCATCTCCCCAATTGTTTAAATCTAGTCAATATGTTGAAATTGAAATTAAGCAAATTCAATATACATAAATTCTGTAACAATTCATTCACACTTTGACGTTTGACGTATTATACAAGGTAGATGTGTCAAAAACCATATGTGGGCAGAAAACCAATTAATAGGGTCAATGAATGTTTGACCTGTTCTATTATTTCAATTTGGCATTTATGTGTAATTTGAGTACATAATTTTGGTCATTGTTGCATAATCAATGGATAAATGGATCCAAACCCATTCATTAATTGAATATTTTCGTACCAACATTGTGGATAAGAGTTGTGGGGATTTATTTTAATACGGATTGATTTTGGGGAACATTATTTGGTGGACTTTCAAGCATTAACCACCATAAATGGATCAAACTTATGTCATAGTAAAATTAAGTGTATTGGAAGTGTGAAATAAATTTAAGGTGTTCTTGGTGTGAGATTGTAAAAATAATAATTAAAATCCCTACATTAAGGTGATTTGGTCTAATAAGGGTTGAATAAAAGAATTTAAGTTTAATATGATAGTAGGAGTAGAATTTTTGAAAATAAGTAGTGTTACAAATGAATTAAGATTAATTAATGTTGTTGATGTGCCAATAAATATTAAAATTTTAATTAAAAAGTAATGTTAATATTTAATATCATTGATGGACATTTCAAATTAAATAATCATTATTATTTTAAAAAGAAAAACACAATTATGACTAGTTCATTAATGTTAAAATATGATATTGTTTGTGTTAATCTTAGATGAATCTATCATCATGATATCCCTTTTTGTGGCAATTGCATATAAAATTTATAAGTAATTATTAATTTATCAAATTTTAAATAAAAAATAAAAAATAGACAACACTATAAGACATTTATACAAGATAACTTTTTCATAAATTTATTTAAGTGTTTTTTCAAAAAACTTAATTCATTTTTACAAAGGTGGGCATTAACACATCTATTTTATAAATAATTATTGATTTATCAAAATTTAAACTAAAAAGAATAAATAGAAAAAACTATAAAACATATATACAAGATAAAATTCTCATAAATTTATTTAAGCTTGGTTCCAAAACAATTATATTCATTTTCATAAAGGTGTGAATTGACACATCTACCTTAAAAAGGAAGCTCTAAAGAATTTTGTATTTGAAATCAAAAAGTGGTCCAAGAATGGAAATCTATAAAACAATGTTGGGTGTAGTCACACTAATATGAGTAAAGCAAATATAATTAATGTTTTATTTTCATGTTTTAATGTCAAAATTTGTACTAATGTTACAAGTCATTAAAAATCATTCATTAAACATTATAACTAAAGCTTTTAAAAGATGTTTCGATTCTTACTTTTGGGGAGATTTTTCAAACATCTATTTACATAATAGTATATTGCATCATATATTGCTTTTACTCAAATTCTTTTTTCAACTTTCAGAGAAAATATTCCTAAAATATTTGAGAATATTTAAAAATAAACAATAACCCAAAGAGCTTGTGACCTTAGCTCCTGTTAACATATTTAAACCCTTATATTTTGTTTTACTCCCTAACACATATTCACAACTTGCATTATCATAACTAGTCAACTTGAATTGTTTGAATGATTCTGTATTTAGTTTTTAAAAATGAATTTCAAACAAATGATATGTGGATTTTTTAATATTACTTGCTAATGGGTAAAAGTAGGTAAATTTATATGGTCATAAAATCATACATTAAGGCAAACCCATCTTTGGGTGGTACCATTAAGAATGTCACACCTTGATTTTATTGAACCCATTGAAATTTTTAAACTTAATAGGAACATTTAAATAAATATTTTCATAAAATTATTTTAATGAGTACATTTATTACGTTCCATACATTTTGAAATTTCAAGAATATCAAAAAAATTTGTATTTTGATGTTTTTAACCATTCCATTTATAAAAAGTTTTAGGAATGAAATGCTAGTTGCTTTCCTTGACCATTTCGGTCATGAACACAAATTTGAAACATGATTTGAGAATTTTTTTGAGAATTTTTCCCAAGTTGATTTTGAAATCATTTTATTTTATATTTTATATTAGGTAATTAATTGAGTAAATGTAAGTTAGTTATGAATTCCAAAGTTAAATAATGTGATTCTTGAAAGGGCCATCATTATTAAAAATCTTTATTTTTAACAACTTCCACTTTTATTTTCCAAGACAAACTTCAAGCCCCTTATTAAGGCATGCAATGAATAATCATCAAGGGAAAAATCTATCTCATTTTTAAAAATTCAAAAGAAATGGCCTCAAGAAACTTATTTGGCCACTTTTGGTTTCTTAATTTGCATTCCTTGAAATGGTTTGTAATGCTACCACCCAAGGATGGATTTGACCATTAATTATATGTCAAATTGAACAATCAAAAAACTTGTAAAGAAAGTTTTCTTTTACAATTATGGTATGCAAGTTTGATCAAATTAAATTGTTGCATACAATTACACAATGTCATTCATAATGTATTAATGCATGCATGCATCAAAAATTGGAAATCTCCATGTCATAAATGAAATCCAAATGTAATACCAAATTTGATCCAATATGTCTATGTTATTTCGTTGTGAAATGCATCCAAACTCAAGCTTTTTATGATATGATCTTTACACGAGAATTCCAATAAAATTTCCAATGTTGAAAGGTACTTGCATTTTGATTTTATGATTTGAATACATGCATCTATGGAATTGTATAACAACATGCATATAATTGTATTCACGACAACACTAGATTTATTATTACTCTCCAATTTTGTGGTATCAAAAATTTGACAAAATTTTCCTAAGTTATTTCAACATGCATATAAATTTAATCACAACAACACTAAATATATTATTGCTTTCCAATTTTGTGGTATCAAGAAGTTCACAAAATTGTCCTAAGTTATTTCAGCATGCATATAAATATAATCATGACAACATTAGATATATTATTACTCTCCAATTTTGTGGTATCAAGAATTTGGCAAAAATTTCCTAAGTTACATTTTAAAAAATAATTGAATTTCCATTACAAAAACATATTTTTCGACATTTTTTCCAATTTTCTTTATCAAACTTGAAAAAACATTGTATGACACTAATCAACAACATTATTACTGAAAACCTAATCCATAATCACATTGAACATTTAAATTCTTACATTCAATTACATAGATTACTATATCATAATTTCACATCCACCCACATGCAAAATGGTGGATTTCACATTCATTCAATGTGAATCCCCCCTCCTCTTGCCTTTTAACCTTCAACCATGATTAATCCATGGAATAAACACAATATTGTGAAATTAGTATCATGTTCATAAAAGTTGAAAGATTGGACCTAGTAAATGTAATTGACATTTTTTTAAATGTGTACTACTTCAAATCCTTTTTGATAAGCTATCACAAACTCTTTCAATAAGAATATGTCATTCAACAAATTCCATTGTATGGTATTGAATTCTATTCAAACCAAATTACTTGGATATATTTTTTCCCTTCAAAAAGTTAGCAAATCAATGGGTAGTAATTATCGTATTATTTTTGGCCACCTTCAATGCAATTTCCTTTTCTATCAAATTTTTTCTTCGGCGTTGGAATGATGTTCCAATGAAATGCCACAATTTTCAAGGGTTTAAATTGTAATCAAGATGGCAACCATAGCAATTGGTGAGCTTTTTGGAATTTTTTTTTTTTCAAATTTTCACTTTTCAATCTACCTACTTTGTTATATTATTTGGTGTCAAGTTTGCATATTACAACATTTAATTTACATGAAATAATATGTGATAGCAAATTCTTCTCATTGTTCTAAAGATTTCATTAACATTATATTTGCAGGATTCATCAATGAAATACAAACTTGATTATTTACTTGACAACAAGCATATCAAAATAAATTAATTTTGATAATATGCATGATTACAACATTAATTTTTGCATGATGATTCTTTTTTCCACTCTATTTTTTTTATTACAGACATTTTACTATAAAAAATTTACTTACAAAATCTTTAAAAAGTCTAAAAATGTTAATAGAAGAAAATTTCCCTTCAAGAATGTCAAGGGGTAGTGGTATGATAAATTTGAAGGGGAAAAATGATTAATCACAAGAGGACATCTTATGTTGTGCATCCATTCATAAAAATGATATTAATATGAACCTAACAAAAAATTGCACATTAGAAAGTGCATTTGTTGATGCTAATATTTTATTAATTTCCATTTGTATAACATCAAGCTAAGTCATTATGGGAAAAGGAGATTTTGACACATGAGAATTTTGTGAAATTCTTTTGCCACAATATAATTTTTAAATTATTCAAGCTCCATATAAATGTATTTCAATATACAATTTCATCATATGGATGCAAAAATACAACCATTTTCAATCAAGTACATTGCATTGATATACCCCATCAAGAACGATAAAAAAATATTCTTTGTTTTTACACTTAATTTGAATTTGTGTTTTCAAAATAGTTGTTCCAATTTAGGTTTTAAATGTATAAATTTCATTAGTAAGGTATAAATGGGTGTAATAAATTATAACATTAACAACCATCTATTGGTAGGAACTATAAAATAAATTCATATTTATAACTATGAAGTTCTTTCCTTACAACATTTAACATGTTCTTACTAATGTTTAGATCCCAATTAACCAAATGTTAAGCTTAAACAAAAAAAATTCGAAAAGTCAAATTATAGGCAAAAAACTTTTGATATTATATGAAATCTCATGGGTAAAAATATGTTAAAGCCAATTGAACTAAACATACATTATCTATTTAATCATATTAAACAACTGAAAGTTTAAAATCATTTCACCAACATTGTGCAAAAACATGGCCACTGCTATGTGTGGTTTTTCAAATTCTTGTTGAACCCTCGATTGTCGCAAGTATGGTTCTTTCTTGTCAATAATTTCCTTCTCAAAAGTTTTCATTGTAACAATGCGTTGGTTAGGGTGATTTTTATTCCACTCACACAAGCCATATTGCACATTCATGCATGCTTCATAAATATGCACCATCTTCTTCAAAATATTCCCACAAATTTTGGTCATTTCAATTGCCACATCTTTTGCTTGTTGAGAAGAATGTGCATTAATCCAAAAGCAAGTGCAAGGTATATTGATAAAAGCAACAAATTTGGCTTTCAAATTGCATAGATGATCTTCCATGAGACTTTTGTGAGTAAAGTTTCTGTCACCATGTGTCATGACAACCATCACTTGGGGTGGAGAAATTGATGACCTTGTTGTGTTGGATGAGATGAATGTCAACCAATAACAAAGTTCATCCTTGATCTTTTGAAAATTCTTTTGTTCTTTAGATCCTTTTTTAAATGGATTACACACCAAAAGAAAAAGACACACATTTCCTTGAATGTTCAAATTTGGGTTCATTGTATGATGAAAAACATGATACTCCTCTTGGCTAGCAAGATCCCATATAGAGATTTTTTGGTCATCATGATCAAGGAGGACCTTGATTTGTATCCCTCGTGTCCTTTCGGCCCATTCATCTGGATCATTGAAGCAAAGCCCCAAAGGTTTGTTCAATTCAAGCAACTCCACAAATGGAGTGATCATTTTTGCTCGAAATCCTTTTGCAAGGCTCCTAACCATTGACCTCCTTAATGTAGTTTTGCCTATATGTACATAAACGTGACATGCTTTTAGGTCTTATACTTTAGTGCAGAAATTTGAAAACATGATCATATGTAATATAGTTACCTTAAATCATATGGAAATGTTTATTTTCACATTACAAATATTTTGTAATAACAAAGTACAAATTTTGTACTTCTTCATATGGCAAGTGTTGTAAATGGAAAATAGATTTTGTGGTTACAAATATGGCAACATGTTGAATGTATTTATGTGAAATAAATGTTTTAATGAACACATTTATGGCTAGTTAAACCAAAGTTGCATAATTTAGTTCACCATTATGCACAACAAATATGCATGATTTAATCCGTTTTTAAAAATTTCAACACATTGTTGATCATATTAATTTTCATTTTGTGTCAAAATTTTGTTTTATCTTTCCAACATACATATTTGATGTACAAAACTTTTGAATAATTTCATGCAAAACTAATTGGCAATCTATACAAATATTTCATAAATTGGATGAATAAGTTTTTCCAAAACATTGTCAAATCTAAAAGTACAACAAGTGGGAGAATTTATTATTAGTTTTATCAACATAATTAGAGACTTGAAATGTGCATGTGATTTTGTTTGTGTCAGGTCATAACAAATAAATGAAATCTCTTACCTGCATATGCATCACCACGTAAGAATACTCTTGCACACTTCTTGTGAACCATTGCAAAATGGACGCGATTAGACAATAGATAATTGCCGATTTGGAGCCTTCCGTGAAACCCACTACCCTAATTTCTCCTTGGACAAACGCGCACCTTGATCCTCCCACCGCAGAATCACTGGCAAAATTTAAGATTGCACTCGCTGAATTGACTGAGTGTAAGAAGATGTATGTGGATCTTGGCTACTTTAGAGAGAGGTGCAGGTGCTAGCTGCGTTGCAGCTTTATACAAGGCAGATGAATCGAATGGGCAAAGTGCGAGGCAAGTCTGCTCTCGGTTCACTTAGTGGACGCGTTTTGCCGACGAAGAAAAGTGGGGCGATTTGGACATTTCCGTGAACTTATTAATTTCTCCGACGGATATTAAAAGCAGCCAATTGTCGTGATCGTCCTCAACAATCGATAGGACATTTATCACTGGCACCTACCTACTATTGTTGTACTTGTTTACGTGCTGCTGTGTTGTGTGGTTGTGGCAGAAACATCGGGGTCCTGTACCGGGCACATAAACCAAGTGGGAGAGTTTTAAGGCAAGTGCAGTCGCTGACTTGCTCCAGAGAAATGTTTGCGCGTGTTTGTAGCAGAAAGATAATGGGTCCCAGTCAAGTATCAGACTTTCTACGTACAACAAAACTCCATATACAATTATGGAGCTTCCTGAACAGGTGTCCGGGCCATCGATCCAGAGAGGGTACAACAGATGGGCAAATGGGAACAAGCACCCACCAGTCCAGCCCACCATCCACTGGATGCCATTTATGACTCTGTGTGGTACAACAGATGGCCAACTCAACCAGCACCCACCAGCGTACCATCCACTGGATGCCCATGATGACTTTCAGTGGTGTGACAGTTCCTTCTAAGTAAAGCAGCATCGACCAGCGCACTATCCACTGGATGCCCATTATGAGTCTGCTGTATCTGGTTTCAAGAGAGTTAATATCTGGTTTCTTCGTGGTAACCCATTTTGTAAGAAGTAGATCCCCTATTTATGCCTACTAAGTAGGATCTAATAGGTAAGTGGATGCTTCATTTGGCTTGTGCTTTTCGGATGGTAACCCATGGATGTGGGACAGTGTTTTTCTCTGGCGATTTATCGCCATTTTTCTGCTTTTGAAAAACCCTGACTACCAATACAAAACAAAGGGGGGTTTTCATTTTAAATCACAAAAAACCGATAGCAATTTTTTTGGGGTGGGGGCAGGGGGTCAGAGTGTCATCACATTTATGCCTCCTGGCTGCAGTTTTAAGAGTTCCTTGAAATAATGTCACCAACTTGATGAAATCTGTCTTAATCTGCCTAAGGATGTTCACCACCCTGACACAATCAGCAAGTTGGAAAAAAAAAAATGGTGATGGACATTCCCAAAATGTGAGGCTGAGCTCCGCTATCATCTTCTCGTAGGCCCCTTATTTGGAGAATGCCTCCACCGTAACTCTTTACCCTATACAAAAGGCCCTCCAATGAGTGGAGGAAAGAATATGCTGGTGTAAGGTACCCTCCAATTACACTATACAAATTGGAGCAGGTTTTTAAATATTCAGAAACTAGTATCTAGGGGAGTGGCCACTGCATGTAATGGGCGTCCAGTGCTGGTGGAGCCATCACCACTACTGGACATGGGCTCCACCGGTAGCAGACACCCTCACCACTACTGGAAGGAGAACCTTGTAAATATATATAAACAAGGATGGAAATCCATTCACAAGAAGTACAAGGCATGTCAAAGCAAATATAAACACAGGAGAGGAAAACCAAACAAATCAAAACAGTCGTAATGAAGTAGAAAACCTAATGGTAACAGGAAATGCTCTGCCACAAATGAGCTAGTGGTGGAGCTTCACTAGCTGCTATGTGTGTGTAAGAGATGAAGACACTGGTTGCTGCATGTAACTGATGCCTGGACAGTGAAGGACTTGTCTTGTTGGCTTGTCTTATCTTTTTGAGGTAGGTAAAATCTGGAAAAAAGAAGGTAGCCCACGACCTGTCTATAACCTGAATATTCTGTCACATATTCCCTGATTTTTGAGAAAAACATCATCAAAATTTGAAAATTTCCCCAAAATCACCATATTTTGGAAATCACCATATTTTGGGAAAGAAATATGAAATCATTAAGATTTTTGGAGGATTTGGGCAGATTTTTAGCTTTTTTCTTTTGAAATTCTCATATTTAGCTATTAGATTCCCCAACATGTAATAGGATTACAAGATTTTCTATTTCTGGATTTGCCAGATTTGCTAAATCCTCTTGTGGATGATCTCCACTTTTGGATCAACATGAGAAAATTGAAACAAAAAAACCTCTAATTATGTATATATATAATATTAAAAAGCATTAAAATTACAAATCAACCAAAAATTGCACACAAAGGAAACAAGTGAGATGCCTTGCTAAAATATTGACCAGGATAGATCTTTGAGGTAAATGAAGTAGCAAATTATTTTCCTGTCGCTTATGGAGTTTTACGTTTGAGCCTTGTAAACAAATTTTTAAAAACTAACTACTTTTTATGGACAATGCATTTGAAGATCACCTATTTCTCACCATAAGGTCCAAGTCGGCAAGCACTAAATGCAAGTGATGACTTCAATGTAGTACACTCCTCAATGGAAAAACCATACAGGCCCCTATGTTTGCCTATTGAGAAATAATTTTTCAAAAATTGTTTCGGTCTCAGAATTATGCTAGTTGTGTTAAGAATGGTTGGGCTACTTATAAGGTAACTGGTGCATCACATTGAAGGGTCAGTTCCACTTAACTTTAAAGAAAAGGGGGAGAGGACTCCAAGCATTTTTTTTTTTGGTTATTTTTATGATTTCAACTATTTCTACAAAACAAAATATGTTGAACAATAAGTTGAAGGAGAGATAATCAAGCAAGTTCGCAAATGGGACGACCACGCCATCATGACTTTGGACTATGAAGACATGTCATATATTTCCAAGGCTAAGAAAAAACTAATATGATGTTGATATTTTTCGATTGTCGAAAGACTTATTATACAAGGACATACCATTGATATTATATGTCAAAATTAAGAATGTAATGGACTTGGAGAATGTAATATAGCTTGGGATCACAATGGCACCAATTTCAAATATCTTCCTTGTCCATTCAAAGGAGTCTATGTTTTGGATGTCTCTAATTTTCCTAATAACTTGTTGTACGAGGACATCTCAATAGAGTTTCATGTTTATGACAAAGAAGACTTTTTTTACACAATATGACATTTGTTAATTTTTAGTTGAATTCATAAATTAAAACAAGAACAAATGTCTTTTCCATTCAAAATTTTGTTTAAAAAATATTGGAAATACCATTTTGATGGTGTATTATCAAGGTTTCATCTTTTGATAGATATTGCAAGTGATTTGGTTCAAGTAAATTTTTTAAAACATCTTTTTAAAAATTTCTCATTCTTTTTTTATGACAATATGATAGCTAAATGTTCCTTTCTTTTAATCCTAACTAAATATGTGTTACAAAAATGTGTCAAATTTTGCTCCCAACAAGGAAAGATTATTTTCCATTTTTCCTAACATGTCCCATTCAAGTTCCCAATGGGTTCCCATTTATATGCACAATTTTGGCCTTGCATACCAAGGCAAGGATATTGTGTTGAGATTCATTATAGGGTATAGTAACTTAATGGATTTTGGCTCCTAGGTAATAGGTCTATTTTTATATGAAGATTTTTGAAAAATGATATTTTGGCTTGTGTTGAAACTTGATATTAGGTACCAAGTTATATATATCTTGAAGGATTTTAGTTGTTCTAAAGGATTTTTTTGAAGATTATATTTTTACATAGTGAAATATTTGAGTTTCCATAAAAAAAATTGGCCTTAAAATACATTTTAATGTAAATGGCAAGACCAAACTATGACACACCCCTTGTTTTTTGAGGAGATCACACAAGATGGTGACTGAAAGGGTGTTGGTTGCCATCAAGGGGGGAAAGTGAAGAAGGGAAAAAAAATGGGGGGCAGGGGATGGGGGGGGGAGGGAAGCAAGATTGTGGCAATAGAAAGGTTTTTTGTCACCATAACTGCATGGCAATCGAAAGCCTTTTGGTTGCCACCAGTTTTTTGATCGTCATAATTTTCAATTGCGATCTGATAGCATTGACTAAATTTGATTGCCATTAAATGGAAACTATAAATTTTGATTGTCACAAATTTTTGGTCACCATCTAGGAATCATTAAATGGTGACCAAATTTGTCTCAACTATCCAATGATGATTGATTTTGGAAAAGGTTTTTGAAAATATATGATTTTTAAAATGCAACTCTTAATTCATTTTTTAGCACCTTTGTTTTCATTTGGGTTTTGTGTCTTTGGTTTCCCCCATTACAACCATTGTGTGGAACCTAGGTGAATTGAAGTCATCAAGTCCTTGGTGAAGGGTGATTTTTTTCGCATTTTGTGAAAATTTTAAAAGACGTTAAACCTTGATTTTTCAAACTTTAATTGTTTTAAACAATTAATGCTTGAAAAGACTTTGGGTTTTTTGTCATCCAAGATTTCAATGATGTCATCATGCGAACAATTGGGCAAACCACCATTGAGCGGAAAACCATTGGGTAAACAATTTGACCAAAACCATCAAAACAAGTTATCCCACACATCATTTGGTACTTATCCCCCTAGACCTTCAAGTGACTCACCTTCAACCATGCATAAGCGAAAGGTTGTAGAAATATCCAACAAGGAAAACACTTCATTGACGTAATTTCAAAAGCGTCTAAAGCTTGAAAATAATGACACATGTCACCACCTAAATTAGGTTTAAAACTAGTTTAAATGGCTAAATACACCATTTAAATCTATCTAAGTAGGCACCTAACCTAAGTAGTTTAATTATGTAAAGAATATTTGATCAATATTCCATCATTGACCACAACAATGTTGTTTTTGAAGTTTGATCCTTGAACCCCAAGGATGGATTGAATTCCTTTACCACCAAGCCACCCCACTTGTTGTGTAAACAATTTAAGGTTTATTTTATTTAAACCATACTTCATTCAAACATTACACACAACCTCAAATTTGAGGATTTATATTTTATTGATAAATTGTCCAAATGAAAAACTTACTCATAAATTTCCTTCAATAATGTACAAATTATTATATATATATGTAAAAATGTGAATTTGTTTCAAAAAAGAAATATTTGTATTTGTTTATTGAATAATATTCCAATGACCATTATTTGGGGAAAAAAATTCAAACACATGATTTGTAAATGGAAAAGCTTTTGTGGGTAGTACAAGAATAAATAAAATATTATTTTCATATCTTAAACCTTCATTTGATTTGCAAATTTATGTTATATAATTTGTTTTTGAATACATCATAATTTTATTAATAACTTTTAATTTAGACACATGAATCCATAAAATTTATCCACATAAAATATTTATAAATATTTATAAATATTTATAATATCTAAATATTTATATATAATTTTTTAAATTTTTAGTCATATTAAGTTGATTTATAAATTTAATTTATATTATTTAATTATAATTTAAAATATATAAAATATCTAATATCTAATATTTTCTGAAATTATAAATTATATTCAATTTTACACATATACTTTAATATAATTGTGTAATATTTATTTATATACATATAATATATAAAGTTTTACTTAAATTGATGATAAACTTTAATGTAAAAATAAATTATATATTTACCACATCTTACATTTCTATTTGATTTCAAATTTATAATATTAAGTATTATTTGTAATATATCATTTTTTATTAGTATAATTTATTTCAACGTGTGATGATTAATTTACTCATATAAAACATTTTTAAATGGATCATATATCAAGTATATTCAAGAAAAATATAATTGAAATTTATATCTTTTTTATATGTATAATGTTAGTTGAAATTAGTTCTTTACATGTCGTAATTATTTTTATGTGAACTTATACTAATAGTCATTTTTGAATCATTGTAAAGTAATTTTATTATCATATTATGTGTGTAATGACACATCATTTTGTCATCAATCATAAATGGCACATGGATGAAAACTTGTAATGAAAAAATAACATCAACCTTTTTGTTACCATGCCATCATTTATTACTCAAATGCACCACTAATATATGACTACAACTTTTTACATGTAGGATTTGAAATAATATCTTATTATTATAATCAATTACTAGTCGTTTAAGACATTTAATCATTAAATTCTTGGTTGTGAAGGACAAGATTTCTTTTAGTGAATGATGCATTTTCACAAGATTAGAACAAATCATTTTTAGGACATTTGGTTAAGATTTTTACATACACCAAAAAAGAGTTTAAATATTTATTTATGTGGTTTTTAATTGTCATTGTTGCCAAGGTGGTAAGGTAAATGACATGCCCTTCTAAGTAGACCTTTAAATGAGAGGATTCGCTTAATGGTGGCCCAAATTCAAACCACTATGGCGGCCCACATGGTAGATTAGGTTGTGAATCTAAATGTTGGTCTTAGTTGAACTTTCAATTTGACAACACTCATGAACAACATACATGTCAACGATTGATGGTTTGATGAAAAGGTCAAAGAGTTATCTTCGGCATGTTAAGTCTTTGAACTTGACACGAGTTTGCAATTAAGCCATGAGATGGGAGATGGTAATCTTGGGCGATAAGGCCTTGTACCACTTCGGAAGTCCATAATAGGTTGAATCCCATTTGTTTAGAAATTAGAGTTAGCCCTTAGTTACAAGATGAATCTAAATGTTAGAAATCACTATGTGCCATTATGAGAAAAAAAAGTAATTTGCAACTCATTGTATTATGGTGTGAGTGTTAATGGATAAATTGCATGAATTGTAGAGTTGCAATTCACCGTATATATAGTGTAACTCATTACAACTCAATTACAATTTAGTCAATACAACTCATTTTCAACTATTATGCAATTCCATTATAATTACACCCATGATGTCGTGTTGACATCATAAATTATCATCCATTTATTAAAATCTAATATGTGATAATATGAATTTTTTGGAATAATTTTTTTTTTCGAAATATTGATCTCCAACATCCATTATGATTATTAATGATGGTCCAAGATTATGACACATGGCATAATAAAAAATTGGCACATGGCATATTAATTTCATTTTGAAAATATAAATATAAATATAATAGCTAGGTAGGTCATACATAACCATAGGTAAGTAGGTTGGTACGTCTTAAAACCTACATATTTATATATTTACTTAGGACCTACCTACCTACATATGTAGGTAGAAAAATAAGACCTACTTACTTACTTAGGTAGGTAAGTAGGTAGGAAATCACAAGATTAAGTGCATTAAATAATAACCATGAAATTTTTTTTTTATTTTATGTTTTTATTTTAGGTTAAGTTATTTTAAACTCATCCCAAAATGGCACATGTATTTTAATGTGAGAATATAAGAGAATAAACCTTTTTTATATAGTTTGTAACATGGGATTCGTATTCAAAACATAAGGGTTAAATCTTTTAGTTGTTCATTAGTTACAAATTGGGTTGCAATTATAACACTTAAGGACTTAAGGCAGGCCATATCCAAGGGGAGGGTTCCATTGTTTTTGGTGTCTCAACAAAACTTGAAGGCCTGCTATTAGTGCATATGGTGCATTAAAAATCATCAAAAACAAAATAAAATTAAGAAGGTTATGGCCCTTCAAAGTAGAGGAGGTGAAGAATTCAAAAAAAGAAACCACCAAATGCTACAAAGGTTGGTTCCCAAACACCCACAAATTTCTTTGTATGTTGTTTTGTTGCTATTAAAGTTTTTAAATGATTAGTAGAACTTCAAGTGGTGCTCTTATAACATTTTAAATTGTTTGAAACGAATAAGAAATAAAAAAGTTATGAGGTTTGAAAATAGGAGGGGTCCAAAGAGGGAAAAAAAAAGTGTTTTGTAAGTTGGAATGTTTATTTCTCTTTTTTTAATTTTTTCATTACTCATTTTCCTTTACAATTCAAAGATGATTTTAAAAACTTGAGGTAATGCTCTTGTATCATTTTAAATCACTCAAAATGAAACACATATGATGAAGATATAAATAACTAATGAATATGTATCCTTATTAAGTTATAAGTAGTTGTATTATAGTCATAACATAGTTGAGCTATAATACTTTAGTAGTGGTGCACTAGTGGCCATATTGATTATATCAATGGGATTCATAATAAAAAATTAGTTGCAAATATATCTTGTAATAGGTGGTGGAAATGTGGTCATGTGTCATGGTTGCATGTATGTACATTGTACATTAATTATAACATAGTTGTTCTTTTAATGACACATTTATCATAGTTCTAAAATAGTTGCAACATGCAACTATAATACAACTTTTGAAAAAGTTAAATATGGTTGATTACATATGTATATATGATGTGTATAAATTATTGTATAAAAGACCCATTTTCAACTCACTTGTAATTATAATACAACTAACTAATTTTATGATGTGGCAATTTATTTATGAATATATCATATTTCTAAAGGGATAATTACATAGTAGTTGTAATACCCAAGGGCGCAATCATATTAACATGTACCAAAAGCAATTGTAATCGATGGTTAAGTTTTTTGAATTTTGGATTGTAAAACAAATATAATAATAAATAAAATTTTCTTATAAAATGTTATTGTGAATACATTTATACATGTCATAAAAGTTTGGAATCAATCTAATGAGTGAAAAGTATGTAAAAAGACTTTTAAACTCTTGTAACCACTAAAAAGTTGCATAAAAGGAGCTTAAAGCAATTTTGACACTAAAAGCACAATTTTAAAATATTTTTTAATGATATATATTTGGATATTTAAAATATAAACCTTAACATAATAATATTAAGAAAAATTTAATGATTTTTTCGAAAACTAAAGCACCATCTTAAAGCACAATGGCCTTGGAACGACCAGCACCAAACATGATGGTGAAGGTGTGGCTTAAGGTAAAGAAAAAGTACAAGATTAAAAAGAAAAAGGAAAAATAAAAAGTTCTTGAAAAACTCATCACCATAGGAAGAAATATGGTGGATAGAAATCTATCCACAATCAAAGAACAAAGCCTAGTAAAGGATCTCATGGAGGAAAAAATGACTCCTTATAAAGCAAAGAAAAAGAAGGGGAAGGTGTGGCTAGGCCAAATAAAGTCCAAGCCCAAAAGAATACTCCTTCCTTTATATCAAATAGTAGGGGAAGAATTATGGGAAATGTGGGTAGATAGTTGGTAAAAATGCCTCCTACGGCTCCTAAGAAAAGCAAAAGAAAGGAAAAGATTTCGATCCAAGCAAAAAATTGCTTATATATGTGTATTTACATTCTTTGAAGGAGTGTAATGATGAAAAAAACTCCTTGATAATTCCTTTGGATGGGCCTTCAAGGGGAAGAGGGGGTAAAAGGGCCTTAGAATGTCCTAAATGGATAAGACTTTGAGGGCATAGGAGGATGAGGTGAACCAAACTATCCAAAAGTATTTTAGATCTCCTTAATTTTTCAAGACATTATGGGACAACACAATGGAACCATGACACAACATGGCAAAGTCACAAGGATGTGGAATCAAATCATGGTTAAGTTGGATGTGTTCGGCACTATCCCAAGTGGGGGTTTTGCCAAGGTTGTGATGAATGCAAGGTTGTCTGATTCTTGTGAAGGAAAGGAAATGAAGACTAAAAGAACGTGGTTATGGCTATTCCAAATAGAGGCGTATTGGAAACCCAACACTTTAAATTGGACAAGAAATAAATTTTCTTTGCTCAAAAACTTTTCAAAACACACATGTGGGATTGGTGGTTGTTTAAAAAACAACATACACCCAACCTACTTGAAATTTTCACATGGGAAAAATTCAAACTATGATTAAACAAAAGTTCATGTTGCACCACTTAATGTTGAAGGATGGGATGGAACTATAGGAATTCACCCCATGCGATGGAGTGAGCTCCTTGGCCTGTTATGTGTAAGACTTCAACCAAATGTTGATTCTAGTACCTTTGGAAGAAGATTTTCCAAAAAATTAGTCTTCCTTCGTGGATTGAAACTTTGGGTTTAAAAGATTATTTATCAAAAGATTGACATCTTGGACACTTGCCAAAGTTTGATGAAAATGGTGGAATGCATGGAGGATGAAAGCCCTCCATACCACGAATGTCACAACCCTAACCTTGGGTTCACAACCAAGGCAAGGGCTTGTGAAGGTGCAAACCAAGAAGGAAGCCTAGGAGTCACATCTCATGTTCTTGGGAGTGTAGGAAAGTGTGAGGGAATGAACCCTCACACTCCCAAGGGAGCTCCCAGTTTGGGAGTTAGAGTCCCGGTGGACTTCCAAATCTTCAGAGAACAATTATAGGGGTCAAAACCTAATGGATTGAAGAGTTCCTTATAACATTGCAAAGATATTGGAACGTAGATGTCTAAAATGGGCTCGCATGACTCATTTGAACACTTGAAACACAAGTTATGGCCAAAAGAAGGGTTGGGAGAGGTCGGGAGTCAAATTGGCAATTTGACTCTCAACCATTGAAAGTCAGGAATTGCCCCGATTTCCTTGCGTGGGAGTGACGTGCAACATACCATTGGAAAGCTCTTAACAAGGGCTACAACTTTACTTTAGACTTCATCTCAATTGGAGGTTTTCATGAAAAGTTATAGGCCCCCAAAGTTGTAAGAATCCGAGTTGTGAGAATTTCGAGACTCCCACTTTGGAATCCCGAAACAAAATGACATTTGGGTGCTAGTCCCATGACCAAGCATAGAGTATACTATAACGGGGAAGGTGGTGGCTTCCCCCAAGTCTGGGCCGTGGTGAGTCTTGTGAGTCCGTGTCTACCCGTGGCTCGTCCATGTTGACAAGTTTTGGAAAATATTAAACAAACCAAAGAAATTGATTATGTTTAATATAAAAGTACTGTTAGCATGACATGATGTTAGTAAAATGGGTCAACTTTCATAACTCATGATCCCTATTCTCATAATTATCACATAAACACATTACAAATTTATCCTACATAACACGCAACCCTTTGCCATGACATCTATGGGATGAAGATTATGGACCGGTACATGTCACCATCCCATGAGCCCATCACATAACTTGAACTCGTTTCAAACCCTATTCCTATGCATCAAAACAATCGCAAAATTCATAGTCTTGCAACCTAAATCCTAATGCAACATAATAATTCCTCTCTTGTGTACCATATTCATTGCCATCATTATATAAACTTCACACAATCATTAGTAGGTTCATTGCACATCAATAATTTGGCTTATGTCTTTACAAATACAAGTCATATACATCAAGTATTTTAAGGTGCTTGTTGAATTATTATGACCAATTTTAGCAAAGGGTGTGGAGTTAGAATGCAAATCCTGCAACTTTCAAGCTCAAAATTAGTGTTTAGGTAAGTTTTTTGTTTTTTATTCAAATACATGGCTATGAAATATTTTTGGAAGCACCCTCTTATACTAAACAATGTTTTATAAGGTTGTTCATGGATGGCAAGAAAATATTCGACAAAAAAACCCTTTGCAATAATAAATTGTTAATAAAGAAACTGAAAACATCAAAATGATGTTATGACATAGCAATTGTAAAATGAATGAATGGTTTAGAATGTAATGTATATGGATGTCTATGGAAGTGGATTTTTAGAATCTTACATTCTTCTTGTTTTTTAAATGAATGGCATGGAAGAAGGAATTTGCAATTGTGGAAAAAAATAATTTGCATTTGACATTGATTAATCATTTTCATTCAATGTGTATGATTAGTTTGATTTTTGTAATTTCTTTTTTTTTTTTTTCCTTCTTATCATATATTGTCAACGTTTTGTTCAAAGGTTCATCTTGTTTTGTTTTCAGTATGTTTAAAAATAAATATGTGTTTAACCAGAAAGAAACAAAAGGAAGAAATGATCCTTGTTGATTTTTGTTTGAAATTTAATGTTACTACTAATGTTGATGTTAGGATTTCCAATGGTTCAAAAAAAGAACGTTGGCAAACCTAACATAGATTCAATTGTTGAAGGGTTGGTTTGCTATTATGTTAACTTGGGGTATGGGAAATATGTGGAACAATTTGTGATTCGAGAGCTTTATAATGAGCTCAAATTAGAATCTATGGCTATTAAAGTAATAACTTTGGGCTCATTATAGGTTTTGGTTTAGTTTTGTGCATTATTACAGAAGTGGGGTGTAATTTACTAGCCTAAATCATTATGGGACCTTAAAAATGAAATAATTTCATTGCATTTTACTAATTTCACCCTAGTGAAAGTTATTTCACTATAATATTATTATGTAAACATCATGTTTCATTACTAGTTAACATAATTCACTACAGTAAATAGTTTTATTTCTTTTTTAAAAAAAATTCTATTTATGCTACTTTATGATATACCCTATATTATTTGAAGTTACTTAGTTATTTTAACTTATATTTTATGTTATTATAGGCTATTATAAATTATTTAATCCTAAGTATAATAACTTAAAATAATTTAAATTAAAATATAATGACTTAAGGTTAAAATAACTTCAAATAAAAACTAATAACCTTTGAAAAATAATTTTAAATACCCTATAATATAATAACTACTAATCACTTATGATATTCTAACATAAAATATCCAACAATAATTTATAATATAATAATCACTAATAGTTGTAATATAACATATAAAAACTAACAATAATTTATAATACAATAACCATCAATAGCCATTAATATAATAGCCACCAATAATAACTAATATAATAACATTAATAACAACCAATATCCACTAATAGAATATTCACCAATGGCCATTAATATAATAATCATTAATAACCGCCAATATTCACAATAAAATATTCACCAATAGCCATTAATATAATAGCCACCAATAACCATTAATATAATAACCATTAATAACCACCAATATCCACCAATAGAATAATCATCAATAGCCACTAATATCCACCAATAGAATAATCATCAATAGCCACTAATATCCACCAATAGAATAATCATCAATAGCCACTAATATCCACCAATAGAAT
>Ga0116226_10001446_pt1 | contig 20597 bp, 20 predicted proteins | sample S1TSphfallax_FD_89692 | JGI IMG/M metagenome (GOLD analysis project Ga0116226, IMG submission 89692) | Host-associated microbial communities from peat moss isolated from Minnesota, USA - S1T2_Fa - Sphagnum fallax MG | ecosystem: Host-associated > Plants > Peat moss > Unclassified | place: USA... | reverse complement strand
GTCGGGCCTGGGGGTGGCTTCGAAATGCAGTCGGCTTAGATATGCGGGTATGTTCACGTTGTCTTGGTAGCTCGGTATGAATGCAACGTCCCTATTACCAGGGAAGGTGTCGGAGCGCCGCGACCTAAGCGCTGGCTCGCTCGCGCGCATTGCGGCGTATCGCCTGGGGCGGCTCATTGAAGGCACGCAGAAACGCCCGGCGCATGGTATCCGGATCGGCAAAACCGGTTTCTCGGGCAATCACATCCAGGGTCAGCCTGCCCTGCTCGACCATCAGACGCGCGGCTTCGAGCCGCAAGGTCTGGACGGCCTTCGCGGGCGATTGACCGGTTTCTTCACGGAAAGCGCGGCTGAACTGGCGCACGCTCAGGTTGGCCGCTTCGGCAAGGCGGTCGACCGTCAGCGGGAGATGCAAATTGTTTTTTGCAAAGACCAGGGCGGTTTGTATTCTGTCCGACTTTGCATCCAGATCGAGCAAGGTTGAGTGTTGCAGCTGGCCGCCTGCCCGGCGATGGAACATGACCATACGCTTGGCGACGATACGCGCGATCTTCGAACCGAGGTCTTTTTCCACCATGGACACCGCCAGATCGGTGCCTGCGGTCATGCCAGCAGAGGTCCACACCGGGCCATCGATAATAAATATCCGGTCTTCTTCGACTTTGATTTTTGGATATGTCGCTTGCAATTCGCGTGCGTGGGCCCAATGGGTCGTGGCGCGTCTATCGTCCAGCACGCCCGCTTGAGCCAAAAAAAATGCCCCGGTGCACATCGAGGCCACGCGACGCGTGTCCTTCACTGCGCGTTTTAAGAAGTGGATCAGTGCCGGACTGGCAGGATGCGCACCCGTCATCACGCCGCCGATAATCACGGTATCGAAACCGCCGTCTACCTCGTCTTCGAAACTGTCGGTCATGACCGAATAGCCGAGAGAGCTTCGAACCGGCCCGCCGGTTTCGGAGATCAGACGTATGTCGTAGTGGGGTTCTTTGGTCAGCCGGTTTGCCAGTTCAAATACCGTGAGCCCACTGAAGATCATCACCTGGAAGTTTGGAACGACGATGTAAGCGATGCGTAGCATGATCCATCCTGATGACTTAAATAGCTGGCCTGACGTCCTGCACGTCGGCACTTGACGTGCCCCCCCCGGCCCTGCGCCGATTTTACCCACGGATACCGCTAGCGGTAAGTCCGACTGGCCCACTATGGCAAGAATTGTCGGATATACGTCCTTCCCGGCGTGCTAGAGACTTCTACTATTAACGGATTCCGGATCCTGATATCCGACATTCGAGAAATCTCTATGGAAAGCAATACCACCACGCCTGCCGTCGTCCCCGCACCGAGCATTTCCCGCCGCGCCTTCCTCGCCAGCGGGACTGCCTTGGGCGCAAGTCTGCTGCTGGACCCAACGGTGCAGGCTCAAGATCTGGCGGGCAGCGCTGCGTCCGAGGGCAGAGATGCGGTCAAAGAATACGATCTTGACACCAATGGCATCACCTTGCACGTCACCGAGCAAGGGAGCGGACCCGCGGTACTGTTCTGCCACGGATTTCCCGATACCTCCTATACATGGCGCCGCCAGATGCACGCGGTGGCGGCTGCCGGATACCGGGCCATCGCGCCGGATATGCGCGGCTATGGACAGAGCTCGGCGCCGGCAGATGCCAATCTGTACACGCCCCTGCACACCGTCGGCGATCTGGTGGGCCTGCTCGACGCGCTGAAAATCCCCAGTGCGATCCTGATCGGTCACGATTGGGGCGCCACCCACGCTTGGCAGGCGGCGCTAATGCGTCCGGATCGGTTTACGGCGGTGTTCTGCCTGAGTGTGCCTTTCGTGCCGCGTGGCGATATCAGCGTGTTCGAAAAAATGCGTCAATCCGGTCATCAAGACGACTTCTATATGTTTGAACAGATACGCCCGGATGCCGACCAAATTTGGGCGGATGCAGCGGTGACGGTACCGGGCATGCTGTACTGGGCATCGGGTTCGGCCCCTGCCAACACGCGCTGGAGTCCGATGGATCCTTCGCGCAGCCTGCATCGTGCGGCGCCCGGCCCCTTGCCGTCATGGGTGGAACCCGACTATCTCGCTTATAACGTCGCGCAGTTTCAGCATACCGGATTTCATGGTGGCTTGAATTACTACCGCGCTGCCGAGCCTTACTTCGCTTTGTCCGCTCCGTGGAAGGGTGCGAAGATCACCCAACCCGCATTCTTTATTTGGGGCAAAGCGGATGGTTTAAAAGAGCTTTATCCGCTAAGTATCGATCAAATGCGCGCCGGCGTTCCGGGTCTCCTCGGCGGCCTGGAACTCGACCATGTGGGGCACTGGGTGCAACACGAAGCCGCTGATCTGGTGAATACACAACTGGTGACGTTTTTGCGCACGGTGACCCCAGTTTAGCCAGCAGACACTCCTTGGCGGGCCTTGTGACACTCGCCGCGCCGTCACCACCGCAACCGACAAACCCGCATCTCATTCAAATGGCATGGACGATGACAACAGCTAAAGGTCCCATCTACACCTTAAACAACGGCATTGAGATGCCGGCGTTTGGACTGGGGGTATTTCGTAGTGAACCCGAGCAGACGGTGACGGCGGTCCAGTCGGCCATCACCCACGGATACCGGTTGATCGATACGGCTGCGGCCTATCGGAACGAGCAGCAAGTCGGAGAAGGCATCCGCGCCTCGGGGATTGCGCGAGACGACGTTTTCGTGACGACCAAGGTCTGGATGACGGACTATGGCTACGATCAAACGCTGCGCGCTTTCGATTTGAGCCTGAGCAAGCTGGGGCTGGATGTGCTGGATTTATATCTGTTGCATTGGCCGGTCCCCTCGGCTTTCGAGGCCACGGTCGATGCGTACCGAGCCGCGATACACCTGCTTGAGCAAGGTCGCGTTCGGGCCATCGGTGTGTGCAACTTCAACCCTCGCCATCTCGACCTTCTGATCGAGCAAACCGGTCATATTCCTGCTGTCAATCAGATCGAGCTTCATCCGTTTTTTTTTCAGCGCGAACTTCGTGAGGCCAATAAAAAACGCGGAATCGTTACCCAGGCTTGGTCCCCAATTGGAGGCATACAACGCGGCGGGGATAAGGCCAAGACCGCAAACGCTGCCCTCGATCCGCTCTCGCATCCGACCGTACTTAGGCTCGCTCAACAATACGATAAAACGCCGGCGCAGATTATCTTGCGCTGGCAGATCGAGTTGGGCACGTCGCCCATTCCGAAATCGGTACGTCCGGCACGGATTGCTGAGAATATCGACATCTTCGACTTCGCGCTGGCGGCGCAGGACGTCCTGGCCATTAGCGCGCTTGATAGCGGCGAACGCGGCGGGCCCGATCCGGAGCTGGCCAGTCCCCAGAGCTTCCCTTTAACACGTCGCGACTAAATCAGAGCGTCCCATGTCAGCTATTTCTCGCCGCATGCTCCTTGCGAGCGGCACAGCCTTCGGTGCAAATAGGCTTATGAGTCAGGCCTCATTCGGTGCTGGGTCTATTGCGGCAGCCAGCACAGCCAACGCCACATACGCCGAGATCCAATTGGGCCAGGTCCCGAGTCTGAGCGCACATACCTTCAGCACGCCCCGCCACACCACACAGTATTGGGCTGCAGGGCCGGTAGATGGACCCTTGATGATTTTCGTCCATGGCTGGCCCGAAATCGGTTTGATGTGGCGCACACAGATGGAAGCTTTCGCGGCCGAAGGGTGGCGCTGCGTAGCACCAGATATGCGTGGCTACGGCGGATCATCGACACCGGCCAGCTCAGAGGCTTATCGCTTGAATGAGATCGTCGACGACATGGTCGAGCTGCACGATCATTTGGGCGCGCAACCGGCAATCTGGGTGGGCCACGACTGGGGCAGCCCGGTGGTCGCCGCATTAGCCGCGCACCATGCGACGCGTAGTCGTGGCCTGGTATTGACCTCAGTGCCCTACTTCCCGAAAGGATTCGCACTGCCCACTCTGCTGCCCTTGATCGACCGCCAGCTCTACCCAGAGGATCAATACCCAGACGGCCAGTGGGATTACTACCGCTTTTATCTGACGCATTTTGACCAGACTGTCAGCGATTTCGAGGCCGACATTCCGGCTGCCCTTGGCTCGCTTTATCGGCCCGGCAATCCTGCCTCCGCTGGCAAGATCTCGCCGTCTGCCTTGATCACACGGAATGGCGGTCGGTATGGCGCGGCACATCGCGCACCGGCGACGCTGCCTGACCCGGCGCTGTGGCCGGCCGCCGATTTTGACGCATCGGTCCAAGCATTCCTTGGCACCGGCTTTCGGCCCGGCAATGCCTGGTACCTGAACGATACGACCAATATCGCCTACGCGCACGCTGCCCCGGACGGTGGCCGTCTCAGTCAACCGGTACTTTTCGTCAACGGCGAATGGGACGCGATCTGCGATATCAATCGTGGTCAACTCGGAGAGCCCATGCGCAACGCGTGCCCGAACCTCGTCGTGACGAATCTGGCGGCCGGCCACTGGCTCCCGCTTGAACGCAAGACTGAATTGGTAGAAGCTATCCGCTCGTGGCTTAAGACGACAGCGTTGTAAGCGGAAGCCCCTTCGGTAGCACCTCGAATAGCACGCCCCTTTTCCCTTGAGTACGGAGTCTCGAACATGTCCGATCGAACCATCTTTGTTGCCGGTGCCACAGGCGATACCGGCGGCGCAACGACCGAAACGCTGTTGGCTGCAGGTGAGAAAGTACGCACCCTGGTGCGCAAAGAAGACGAACGCTCGGATCGACTCAAGTCGCGTGGCGTTGAAGTCCGGGTCGGAAACCTGTCCAATCTCGACGATGTGGTACGCGCCCTTGAGGGCATTTTCTCGGCCTACTTCATGTACCCTATTGAAGCAGGGGGTATCGCGGCGAGTGCCTATTTTGCTCAGGCAGCACGCGAGACGGGACTCAGTGCGATGGTTAACATGTCGCAAATTTCCGCCCGCAGGAATGCGACCAGCCATGCGGCGCGCGATCACTGGATCTCGGAGCAAGTCTTCGACTGGTCGGGAATATCCGTCACGCATATTCGGCCGACATTCTTTGCACAATGGCTGACCTATCCAGGCCAGGTGGCGAACATCAAAAAAGACGGTGTTTTGCGACTACCCTTTGGAGATGGCCGACACGCGCCGATTGCGGCGGAAGATCAAGGGCGCGTCATCGCCGCAATTCTTCGTGACCCGGCGCCCCATGCTGGCAAGGTCTATCCGTTATACGGCCCGGTCGAGATGAACCACCATGAAATCGCTGACGAAATCAGCAAGGTGCTAGGCCGGGAAGTGAAGTATCAACCGATAGACCTCGCCATGTTCGAAAAGCGCTTGAATAGCGATTCGAAATTTAGCGATGCATTTTCCCAGCATCTACTCTCTGTCGCGGTCGACTATCAAAACGGCATTTTTGCAGGTACCAATGACGTGGTCGAAACACTGACAGGTGTACCACCCATGACCGTGGAGGCGTTTATTCGCAAGCACGCGGCGGTCTTTGCAGACTGACGATTTTGTGCAAACAGGGCGGGCGCTGACGGCTTTGCACCGATGCGCCCTTCGTCGCGCCTAAAATCGCCCATGGCTTCCACGATTCACTCAGACCTAATCATCTACGCCTCCTCTCGCCAGGCGCGTTCGAAATCTCGCAGGCAGCTATCGTACTGCGGGATCGAGCGACTAGACAGCCGGCGTTCACTTCATCTCAGTGTGACATACTGAGGTACGACTGAAAGCGGCCAGACGCATCCGGTACACTGCAACATACAAGGTGATCGAAGGCATAGTTGGGTGACTTAGTCGGGTGACTTAGTTGCGTCACTCAGTTGCGTCACTCCGCCGCACCCAGAAAACGAGCCGTATGCGATCTGTCGATTTTTTTCGCCGATAAAATAGAGCGTCTCTTTTCCTGCCATACCGCCATAGCCATGCCGGTGATCTTCAACAGCGACCATCCCGATCCGGCGATGTTCAAACATCTGTACGATTCGACCGGATGGGGTCCGCAAGATCGTGATGCCGCTTTCTATGCCCAAGCCCTGCGGGGTTCCTGGTATTGCGTGGGCGCGTATGAAAACGACGAACTGGTCGGCTTTGGGCGCATCATCTCGGATGGCAAATTGCACGCATTTATCACCGAGATGATTGTTCATCCTGCGTTTCAAGGGCTGGGCATAGGTAAAACTATGCTCGACAGACTGCTGACCCATTGTCACGCGCAAGGCATCAGCGATATCCAACTGTTTTCCGCGTTTGGCAAATCCGAATTTTATGCGCGTCAGGGCTTTGCCGAGAGGCCGATGCTGGCGCCGGGGATGCAGTATGTCGGGCCGGAAAAATCCGATATGTAGCCGCTATCGGCACAATCACAAGGACCTGGCCGCATGAGCGAACACGTCGATCTATTGATCGCAAATTTAGCCGAACACGGCGTACATCTACCACTGGGCAATGTCAAAATTGGCGAGTATGGCGATTCCGAGGCGCTCTCCGCATCGCTGATCCAGCTAATGGTGGATGGAGTCAAGCGCGGCACTTGCAGCCTGCTGTGGTCATGGGAGTTCGACGGCGAGCCCCTGCCGCAAGTCGGCGACATTGAGATCGTATTGGACTGGCATGGCACCCCGCGCCTGCTCAGGCGGACGACGGCAGTGGATGTCGTGCCGTTCGATCAGGTCGGCGCCGGGTTCGCCGCCAGTGAAGGCGAAGGCGATCTGTCCTTGTCGTATTGGCGCACGGAACACTGGCGATTCTTTACCGATGAGTGCCGGCGCCTAGGTCGCACCGTCGATCCCGCCATGCCGCTGGTGTGTGAAATATTTGAGGTGCTGCAGACGCTGGTCTGAAGTAGAAGGTCCCTGTATCGACTCACCGATAAAACCGACATCGCGTTCGCGCCCTGCGCTGCTAAGATAGACGCTTATTCTATCGACGTGATCCGCGAAGCCGGGCGTTCTTTCGCGTAGATAACACGTCAATACTTTGGGACGCATGCAATGAATGTTCAGGCTGTGGTCTTCGATGTATTCGGTACCGTGGTGGACTGGCGCTCGGGCGCCATTCGCGAGATCCAGCCCTTCCTGGCCGATTTGGGCCGAAGCGATATCGACCCGGGTGCATTTGCCGATGCCTGGCGCCGTCGCTACTCGCCTTCGATGGAACGGATCCGCAGCGGCAATCGTCCCTACACCCGGCTCGATGTATTACATCGCGAGAATCTGGATGCCATCTTGCCGGATTTCGATATCGATCCCGCATCGGTCCCCTCCGCTACCCTGGACAGCCTGAATTGGGTATGGCACCGCCTCGATCCCTGGCCCGATGCCATCGAGGGGCTGACACGCCTGAAGCAACGCTACATCATCGCGCCGCTATCGAACGGCAATATCCGTCTGATGACCGATATCGCCAAACGGGCCGGCATCCCATGGGACGCCATTCTGGGGGCCGAGGTGGTGCACGCGTATAAGCCGACGCCAGCAGCGTATCTGCGCACGGCCGAGGTATTAGCATTGCCGCCGGATCAAATCTGTCTGGTTGCTGCGCATAACGGCGATCTTGCCGCAGCCCGGCAATGTGGTTATCGCACGGGATTTGTGGCTCGACCACAGGAGCATGGACCGGGGCAGACGACCGATTTAAGGGCCGAGCAGGATTGGGATGTGGTGGCGGGAGATTTTGTGGAGCTGGCGCAGCGGCTGGGGGTTTAATCGATCGAAGGCGTTGCGTCGTGCGCGCATGTCACGTCATCCAACACACTGTCTGACCTTGGAACTGGTTTGAGCACTCAAGAATTGGCAACATTCAGCGCTGTATCGAAATCGGCCAACACGGCCAAGCTGCTGCGACGTCTGTGGCAATACGTCAGGCCCCATGCCTGGATCCTGGCGCCTACCTTGATCGCCATGCTGGTGGTTGCGGCAACCGAGTCTGCGATTCCTGCCGTCATCAAAAAAGTGTTGGCGCATGGCTTTGGCAACCAGGCGCGCAGTACCGCGTCATGGTTCGGGCCAGCGGTTATTGTGATGTTGGCGCTGGGGCGCGGCCTGGGCCAATATGCGGGCAATTATCTAGCCTCATGGCTGTTGAATCGGGTCGTGCTTGATTTGCGCCTGAAGATGTTCAATCGGATGCTGCATGCGCCGATGTCGTTTTTCCAACGCGAAACCGCCAGCACCGTTATCAATGCGATCGTCTTCGAGGTGAATCAAGTCCTCAATGCGCTGACGAGTGTGCTGACAACGATAGTGCGAGATTCCCTGACGGTTGTACTCCTTCTCGCCTATCTGCTCTATGTCAATTGGCGGTTGACGATGATCATCGTGGTGATAATGCCCGTGATTGCATGGCTGGTAAAAAAGACCAACGCACGCTTGCGGTATTTAAACCGCGAAAGCCAAATCCTGACAAGCCAACTTTCGTACGTCGTGGAAGAAACCGTCGCCGGTCATAAAGTCGTCAAAACCCATAACGGCGAACCCTACGAACTCGCGCGTTTCGACAGTATGAGCCGACGTCTACGCGGATATCAAATGCGCATGACGGTATCGGGCAGTTTGGCGCAACCTGTCGCGTACCTGCTCTCATCGATAGCGGTCGCGTTGGTCATGGGTTTCGCCATAGCGCAGTCCACCCATACCTCTATCGGCGCCAGCGACTTTGTCGCATTTATATTGGCGGTGTTGATGGTCATTCCTCCGTTGAAACGCGTGACAGATATCAATCAGCCTTTGCAACGCAGCATGACAGCGGCGGAACTGATACTTGGCTTGATAGATGAGCCGATAGAGCCCGCCGATGGCGGTATTCCCCTGGCGCGGGCGCGCGGCAGGATTCAGTTTGAAGCGGTGAGTTTCGCTTACGGAACCCGCAGCTCACCGTCTCTCGATCGTATTTCCTTCAAAGCCGAAGCCGGTGAAATAATCGCACTGGTGGGTCCCTCGGGCGCCGGGAAAAGCACTTTGGTCAATCTACTGCCCAGATTTTTCGACCCGACTGACGGACGCATCCTGATCGACGATGTCCCGCTTTCCGGCTATCGGTTGGCGGATCTGCGGAATCAGATCGCTTTTGTCAGCCAAGACGTGGTGCTGTTCAATGACACGGTTGCCGCCAACGTGGCTTATGGTCAACCCGTCGATTTGGAGCGCGTCATGGGCGCATTACAGGCCGCGAAGCTTGGCGACACCATAGCGGCCCTACCTCAAGGCCTTGATACGATAATTGGCGGCAATGGCATGCGCTTATCCGGTGGTCAGCGACAACGTCTGGCTATTGCGCGCGCAATCTACAAGAACGCGGCGATTTTGATACTGGACGAGGCGACTTCAGCGCTCGATACGGAATCGGAACGACACGTGCATGCCGCGCTCGAGGTGTTGATGCGCGGTCGTACGACGCTGGCCATAGCTCATCGCTTGTCCACCATAGAACGCGCTGATCGTATTCTAGTGCTGGAAGCTGGACGGCTGGTTGAACAAGGCACTCATGCCGAGCTATTGCGGCACGATGGGCTTTACGCAAAACTGCATGGCACCCAATTCGGGAAATCAGTGTCCTAGCTGCCTGCCTCAGCACAGCGCGGCACCTGAATACTGACGCTCTGCGCACTCACGCGTCAGATTCGATCTACCGTCAGGCAAATTTCATCACACCACCTGTCCGAGAAGCTTCGCGATAAAGGTGCAGCGCCGATGAAAATGATCAGGTTCAGCCGCATAGTGCGCTATCTTTGACCGAACTCGTGTTCGCAAAAATAAGCGTCTCCCCATCTTCCGGGATATAGATGCGCGACGCAAGATCCGCCTGCGTGGCAGCCCTGCGTAATGCCGAACGCGTCACCGGGCAGTGACTGAGTGCTTCCAAATGGTTGGCCAGCACCACGCCGTGCGAGAGTTGCGCAAACGCTATGACGTCGTCGGCCCCCATGATGATGTCCTGGCCGGCATCGAATCGCGCACCGCCAGCCGGGACGACAGATACCTGGGGTTGGTAGTCCGATATGACATCGCGCACCGTTTGCGTCAGCACGGTATCCCCAGCCAGGTACAGCGAGGGCTCGCCCGGTATGTCGATCAGATAGCCGACACCGTGCTCCATCAACATACCGATCAATCCGCGCCCATGCGTACAACGCACCATGCTCAGCGTCCCACCCAAAAAAGCTTGGGGCTGACTGAGGTCCGCTGACAGAGGCAAAGTGCGCAGGCCACGCCGTTGTAGATAAACGGCATCGCGATCCGTGCACACGACCGGGATCTGTCTCTCACGTAGCCAGCGCATGCCTGCGCGATCCAAATGATCGAAGTGACCTTTTTGGCAATGGGTGATCAAGCAGTGCGTGACCGACGCCAGCGCGTCTTCGGTACCAGGCGGCAATGCCACCAGAGGATTTCTCCGGCGCTGGCCATCCAGGAAGCGCAGCGGCGGTAGCGCGCCAGGCGCCGCCAACATCGGATCGACCAGGATGCGATAGGCGCCGAATTCGATAATGACGGTGGCGTTACGCAGTTGGGTTATCTTCATCTCACACTTCGCTAGTGAAAACAGACCCCACTGTGCATCGTCGTCCGAATCGCTACAATGGCTTAATATGACAATAAACAGCTAATTCATGCCATGGCACGAACCCTCAAAATCGGCTTGCTGTTATATCCGCAGTGCATGCCAGCGGGATTATTTGCCTTTGCCGACCTGATGCATGGGGCGAACCGTCGTGCCGGTCAGGCCTTGTTCGAGACGCGCTTTGTGGCACTGGACGGTGCCAGCATTGAGTGCGCGCATGGCATGAGATTGCCGTCATCGGGTGCGCCAGACGCGGCCGATCTGGATGCCATCTTGGTGCCGGGCTTGTGGGCAGAGTCATTGCATCACATCGAAGCCGCGCTGATAGCAAACCAGGCGCTGATAAAACTGCTGGCAGATCGACCATCGCGTACCGCGATATGGAGCTATTGCACCGGGGTATGCTTGCTTGCGGCTTCCGGCAGACTAAACCGTCAACCGGCGACCCTGACCTGGTGGCTCACTGACGCGATGCGAAAAAAATATCCCAAGGTGAAATGGCAAAGCGAACAGACCTGCGTTGTCAATCCGCTGAATGCCACCGCATCCGGCGTCAACGGCTATCTCCCTATCGCCCAGGCACTGATCGAGCGACACGTCAGTGCGGAAGTGTTTCGTGACTTAAGCAAGTTGATGGTATTGCCACGACCGGAACGCACTCATCAGGCGTTCCAGTCTTTGCATTTGATCGAGCAATCGGACCGGATGCTGCGCGCATTGCATACGGTCGTTCAACGACTCCCTGCGGCCGACATCACGGTGCAACGTTTGGCGTCGGCGTTGAATATGACAGAGCGCACGCTGGCACGAAAAATCATGGCTTTGACCGGCTGTGGCGTCAGTACCTATGCCAGAAAAATCAAATTGAATCAGGTCAGCGAGCGCCTGATCATGACTCGCGCCCCTGCCAGCAGCATCAGCGCGGAACTCGGCTTCAGCAGCGATTCGGGGATGCGGCGCATGTTCAAGACACTGACCCAGTTGACGCCTGCCCAGTATCGTCAATGCTTTGGTCGTAACTAAGGGATATCCGGTGGCTTCGGGTTCTGAGCAAGACGACGCTGATCCCGCTACCTTCACCCCGGCGCCCGCACCTCGCTCAACCTGAACGTCGCAATCACGCTTTGCAGTGCATCGGCCTGATCCGCGAGCGATATGGCGGCCGTTGAGGCGCAGCGTCTCGTCCACGCCCGGGATCAGAAACACGATCCCCACTTGCCCGAATCCCGCCGCGCACGTTTCATCCGCGCTGGACGTGTCGATCTCGGCGCTGACGATGTCTTCGTTCAAACCTTGGCGACGTCTCCCCGCAAGGCATCCACCACCACCGACAAGGCCCGTGAATACTCACGCCGACTCGGATAGAAAATATGGAGTCCCGGGAAAGTCGGGAACCAGTCTTCCAACACCCAGCGCAACCGACCCGCCGCCACATGGGGCAAGGCCAGATCCTCGGGCAGGAAGGCCAAGCCAGCGCCATCGATGGCGGCGTTCAGCATCTGATACACGCCATTGAAGGTGAACTGTCCATCCACGCGCACTTGTATTTCGCGATTCCCTTTTTTCAGCTCCCACGCGTATAGTCCGCCGCGTGTCGGCAGGCGCAATGTGATGCAGTTGTGTTGCAGCAAATCCTTAGGTACTTTCGGCGCGGGATGTTTGTCCAGATAGCTCGGCGCGCCGACGATGGCCAAACGCGCATCGGGACCGATGCGCACGGCGATCATGTCTTTGGCCACCTGGTCGCCCCAGCGCACGCCAATGTCGTAGCGATCCGCCACGATGTCCGACAGACCGTAATCCATCACCATTTCGATTTTGATGTCGGGATAGTCCGGCAGGACTTTCGACAGACGCGGCCACAGCACGGCATCGGCCGCGTAGTCGGTGGTCGTAATGCGTATCGTGCCAGCGGGTTTGTCGCGCGTTTCGATGATGGCCGCGAGTTCACTCTCGATCTCTTCGAACCGGGGCGCGATGGTCAGCAACAAGCGCTCGCCGGCGGCGGTCGGCGCCACGCTACGTGTGGTCCGGCTTAGCAGCCGCACCCCCATGCGCGCCTCCAAGGCGCGCATGGTGTGGCTCAGCGCGCTTTGCGAAACACCAAGCTTGGCGGCTGCCCGGGTAAAACTGCCTTCACGCGCGACCGCGATAAAGGCGATCAGGTCAGAGATGTTTTCGCGCAGCATTCATGAACTCCATTCATAAGCCTTAGCGCATTCTAACGTCTAGTCAGATAAATTGCCCGCGCGCACAATCCTTCACATCACAACCCCACCGCCCCCAAGGCAAGGATCACGATGTCCAGCACACCCACTGCAGCACGCCAAGCCTTTGGCGCCATCGCCCCCAAGCTGGCCGAACTCAGCGACACCGTGCTGTTCGGCGATATCTGGGAACGCCCCGACCTCTCCAAGCGCGACCGCAGCCTTGTCACGTGCGCCGCCCTGATCGCTTTGGGCAAGACCGAACAGATGAATTTCCATTTTCCGCGCGCGCTGGAGAACGGCGTCACGCAGGACGAGCTGGTTGAGCTTGTGACCCATCTTGCGTTTTACGCGGGCTGGCCCAATGCAATGTCGGCCGTGACCAAGCTCAAAGAACTGTTTCCGGCTAGCGGTAACTGAAGCCTCCTTCACATCATCAAGGAACCCACGCATGAATCCCACTTACGATTTCACCGGCAAGGTCGCCCTGGTCACGGGCGCCAGCTCCGGCATGGGTCTGGCGACCGCACAAGCGTTCGCCGAGGCCGGAGCCGCCGTGGCCCTGGTGGACCGAAACGCCGATCAACTGGCGGCCGCGACCGAGGCATTGACCCAATCTGGCTACAAAGCCATCGGCATTGCGTGCGACGTCGCCGACGAGGCCCAAGCCAAGGCCGCCATCGACCACACCGTGGCAACTTTGGGCGGGCTCGACATGGCCTACAACAACGCCGGCATACTCGGTCCCATGTGCGAGATGTCCGACGAAACGGTGGAGGCGTATGACGCGACGCAGTCCGTCAATCTGCGCGGCATCTGGACCTTCATGAAACATGAGCTGCGCTACATGAAGCAACAAGGTAGCGGCGCGATCGTCAACTGCTCTTCGCTGGGCGGGCTGGTCGGCTTGCCGGGTCGGGCCGCTTACCACGCCAGCAAGCACGGCGTCATCGGCCTCACCAAGAGCGCCGCGCTGGACGTTGCCGCACAGGGCATCCGCGTCAACGCGATATGCCCCGGCTGTATCGATACGCCCATGGCGGATGAGATTGATCCGGAGGCCATGAAGTTATTCCTCAAAGAGCAGCCGATTGGTCGGGCCGGGCGCTCCGAGGAAATCGCGGCGACGGTGCTCTGGTTATGCAGTCCGGGGGCCAGCTTGATTGTGGGGGTGGCGTTGCCGGTGGATGGTGGGTTTGTCGCGCATTGAAACTTCAAGACCCGGACTGGGTGGGTGCGGATCAGGATTGAGCACCCACTCGTATGCACCCAGTTGCGCCGGTGTCGTCGGTACCTCGGGCAAAACGAGGGCACGGGCCGCAACGATCACCGTCGGCAAAAAAGAGCGATGGGTCGCGCGCAAGGTCAGGCGCGGAAATGCGCCGCGCAAACGATCAACCGCTATCTCCAAGGCCACATCCGCCAAAAACGGCGGCAGGCCGATGCGGCGTTCGCCGGTCGGTTCGCGGCCCGGTACCGACGGATTGCGCCACATGGTAACGTTTAAGCAGATGACGCCCTTCCATCCGGGAAGTGCATCCTGCGGAGCACACCCTTGCGTACCCTAGCTGACTGTGTCCCCTTGCTATCAGTCATGTTGGCAGTCTTGTTGGCTGCGTGCCATCCATCAATCCAGCCACCGGGTGTGCCGGTAAGCTCCGAAGTGACAATCAACGCGGCGCGCGATACGCCTACCGCTACTACTAACGCCCGTCCAGACCGCCTCGCCAGCGGCATCGCATCGGCGCCCGATGGGGAGTATCAAGGCACGGTAGAAACGGAAACGATTTCCTTCAAAGGCATTCCGTATGCGCAGCCGCCGCTGGGGCCGCTGCGTTGGCAACCACCTCGCGCACTGGCGCCCGCGCCAGTACTTCGAGGCGCAACCGAATATGGCCCGGCCTGCCCGCAGTCCGCGCTGAGCGGCGACACATTGAATATCGCCGCGCCAGCCAATCAAAGCGAAGACTGTCTAAAACTGAATATCTGGACACCGGCCCAGCGCGCCACGGCCAAACTACCGGTGATGGTGTGGATTCATGGTGGATGGTTCTCGCGTGGCAGTGCACGACCATACCCCGGCGATGAACTGGCGCGTAAAGGCCAGGTCGTGGTGGTGACGCTCAACTATCGGCTCGGGGCACTTGGCTTTCTGGTGCATCCTCGCTTGGCGGCGGAATCGCCCAAGCATAGCGCAGGCAACTATGGCCTACTGGATCAGATCGAAGCCCTGCGCTGGGTCCAGAAAAATATCGCGGCATTCGGCGGCGACCCCGACCGCGTCACGTTATTCGGTCAGTCCGCGGGTGGCTTCAGCGTGTGCTATTTGCTGGCTTCGCCACTGACCCACGGCTTGTTTCAACGCGCCATCATGGAGTCGGGCACTTGCGGCATGGATGGGCCCACTCCCGCCGCCATCAAGGCGCGTCAAGGTATCGCACTGTCCAGCGCTCTGAACTGTGAAACCCAGGCCGATGTGCTGGACTGCCTGCGCCATCGGTCTGCCGCGGACATTGTGGCTGCGCTGCCAAGCACCGCAAGCTATGGCGGCGAGGTCTACTACGGTCCGAGCCAGGACCGCTACGTCCTACCCGCTTCCGGACGCGACTTGCTGGCCAGCGGACAAGGCGATCACGTGCCGGTGATGATAGGCTCGACCCGCGACGATGCCAGCCGCTTTGTGCCTCATATCGAGACCCGGCAAGCTTGGATCGATTACGTTCATCTCCATTGGCCCAAACAAGCGGAGCGCCTGCTCGCACTCTACCCGGTCGAACGCGACGAAACCGCGCACGATATGGTGGTCCGCGCCTTTACCGACCTGCATTATGGCTGTCCCGCCCTACAGACGGCGAACCTGCTCGCAGCACAAGGACATCCCACGTATCGGTATCTGTTTATGTACGTGCCGCCGTTCGGTGCGCAGCAACAGATCGGCGCTTATCATGGCGCAGAACTACCCTATGTGTTCGGTGATTTGAGGACCGCCCATGGACACCACTACGGCCCCGAGGATCAGCGACTGTCTGATCGCCTGGTGGCGACATGGGCGCAGTTTGCGGCCACCGGCCAACCTACCGGGCCGGGACTGCCGGCGTGGCCGCCCTTAGTCGCGGGTTTGCAGCAAGTTCAAATTCAGGTACAAGCCCTGGCGCCTGAACAAAAGATGATCGACGATCCGGCAGCGCCCGCCTGTGCGGTGCTGCATGAGTTACATCTGGACTGATAGCCGAGTATGGCTTGATGCGCTTAAGCAAAGCGCACACAGTAAACCGGCGGCAGATGCGCTGAAATCAAACGCCAGTTTTCGCCACTGTCGTCGGAGCTCCACAGCCCGCCGGTGGTTGACCCCATCGCCAGGCGCGTGCCGCTCTCGTCGATCGCGAGTCCGTGTCGATACACCAGGTCATACGCGGGTGCCGGCGGCAAGCCGTTGGAAAACTGCTCGAAGCTGCGGCCGCCGTCACGGGTACGGGTCACCACCAACTTGCCGTCTACCGGCACCCGATACTGGTCTTTCACTGCAGGCACGAACCACGCGGTATCGGGCTCATGCGGATGGACCGCCACCGCAAAACCAAAGCTCGAGGGCTGGGCATGGATGCGATGCCAGCGTGCCGCGCCGTCGGTCGAGCGGAATATACCGCAGTGATGCTGGGTCCACACCACGTCCGGGTTGGCCTGGCATTGCATGACGCGATGCGGATCTTGCGCGTTGCCGTCGCCCCGGCGCTCGGGCGGCATGTAGTCGGCCTCCATGCCCTCGGCGGTCAATCGCCAGGTGGCGCCGCCATCAGCAGACTGCCATACGCCGCCGGACGAGACCCCTACCGTCACGTGCTGACTATCGCGCGGATCCACCAACACCGAATGTATGCCCGGTGCGTCATAGCCGCCGCCAGCCCATTCCAGCCTTTCCTCGCGATCCCATAGCGCACGGTTCAGCACCCAGGTATCGCCGCCGTCATCGGAACGAAACAGCCCGCCCGGTATGGTGCCGGCCCACAACACGCCGGGTTGGTCGGGGCCGCCGGGTTCCAGCGACCAGATTTGTTGCAGACTCCAGGGTATCGTCGGTGAGCCCGCCGTGGCAGCCCCATCGGTCACCGCCATGTCGGCAGGCTGTGGCGGATACACCGGCACCGCGCACTCTTCCCACTCGGCGCTGCCGCCACGCTGACGATGCAGCTTCACGCCAAAGTGACCGAGATTCAGCGCCGCGTAGAGCGTGCCATCGCGCGGATCCGGCAACACCATACTGACCGGGTCGCCCAGAAAATGGGGCTCAGCCATGTGCCAATCGCCGTTGCCGTCAGCATGCAGTACGAACAGGCCCTTGCGGGTTCCGACCAGCAGTCGTTGGCTCATGGTATGGCGCTCCTTCTTGCTTCGGTGTCCTTCTATATGCTTCTATGTGCTTCTATGTGTGGCTTTGCGGATGTGGGCTTAGCCGCCCGACAACGCTTGTATCACGTGGACGCGGCTATCCGCGCTGAGTGTGTCAGAGAGGTGTTGGCGGTCCAGCACAGGGCGCCCGTCGACAAATACCGTGAGATGTTTGCGCAGGGCGCCCTGATCGTCGACGATATAGCCGCGCAGTCGGGGTTGTTCGGCAAAGATGGCGGCAAATGCCTCGCCTAGCGTGCGCGCATCGGTCTCGCGCTCGGGCGTGGCGACATGGCGCTGGATGGATGCCGCGAAAAAAATATGCGCCATGTCGGGTTCGCCGAGCAGTCATGCGGGTGGGTGAGTTCGCCGTTGAGCGGGCGGGATCATACACTGCGTGCCGTGGGCAGCATCGAATGATGCATGCTCGCTTTTGGCAATACTACTAGTTCAATCTCGGGATGCAATACCCGGATTTACACGGTGCGGTACCGCGACCGATAGAAGACAGTTTCCGCGCCACCGAGTCCCGGTCTTCGGCTCGGTGACGCAGCAGACCATGCCCCCTGAATAAATGAGTAGACCAGTCATCTAGCAAAACATCGAATAACAAGCACTTCCGCAGAAGTGCCTGCCATCCGTTAAGACATCAAAGACCCGCGAGACTGAGATACTTCATGTTCAAGTATTCCTCTATACCGTGTGCGGACCCTTCGCGGCCGATACCGCTGTCCTTCACGCCGCCGAACGGGGCTTCGGCGGTGGTGATGACACCCGCATTGATACCTATCATGCCGCTTTGTATGGCGCGGGCGACGCGGAAGGTGCGGGCCAGATCACGCGTGTAAAAGTACGCGGCCAGACCGAACTCGCTGGCGTTGGCGGCGTCTATCCCTTCCTGCTCGTCCTTGAAGCGGAACAGCGCAGCGACCGGACCGAAGGTTTCTTCATGCGCAATCAACATGTCCGCCTTGGCATCCGCAATCACGGTCGGCTCGAAGAAAGTCGCGCCCAACGCATGGCGTTTGCCCCCGAGCAACACGCGCCCGCCCTTGGCCTTGGCATCCTCCACATGGGACTCCACCTTTTTTACCGCAGCCAGATTGATCAGCGGCCCTTGTTGGGCGCCTTCTTCAAAACCGTTGCCGACCTTGAGCTGGCGCACACGCTCCGTCAAACGACGCGCGAACTCGTCGTAGATGCCATCCTGAACATAAAAGCGGTTGGTACAGACGCAGGTCTGTCCGCTATTACGGAACTTGCCGCTGACGGCGTTCTCGACCGCCAGATCAAGATCGGCATCATCGAAAACGATGGTCGGCGCGTTGCCGCCCAACTCCATCGACAACTTCTTCATCGATTCGGCCGATTGCCGATACAGCAGTTTGCCCACGCGCGTCGAACCGGTGAAGGTGATCTTGCGCACCAGCGGGTTGCGCGTCAGCTCGCCACCCACGGCGGCGCCATCGCCCGTCACCACATTGACCACCCCTGCCGGGATACCGGCCTTCTCGGCCAGCACCGCGTACAGCAAGCCACAATACGGGGTGAACTCGGAAGGTTTGATCACGATGGTGCAGCCGGCGGCAAGCGCCGGGGCCACCTTACGCGATAGCATCGAGAACGGGAAATTCCAGGGCGAGATCGCACCGACTACGCCCACCGGCTCACGCGTGACCAGAATCTGCCGGTCTTTCCAAGGTGAAGGGACGATTTCACCATTGATACGGCGCGCCTCCTCAGCAAACCACTGGATATAGTCGGCGCCGAGCTTCATTTCGCCGCGGGCTTCGGCCAGCGGCTTGCCCTGTTCGAGCGTGAGCATGGCGGCCAGCACCTCGATGTTGTCGCGCACCAGTTGGGCCATGCGGTGCAGTTTTTCTGCGCGCTCGGCGGCGGTGGTCATGGACCAGGTGGTAAAAGCCTTCTGCGCGACATCGATCGCACGCTGGGTCTCGGTGGCACCAGCCCAGGGAATGGTGCCGATACGGACTTCGGTCGCAGGATCTTCGACATCATAGGTGCTGCCATCATCGGCACCCACCCATTGTCCGCCGATATAGTTGGCTTCCTTGAGCCAGCCGGCGGCCTTGATCTGTTCCAGTGTGATCTGAGTCATGACTGTGATTCCTTGAAATTGAGTATGTTGGCCGTGCATGCTTGGGCTTGATGCTCAGGCTTGTTGGTTTGGCTTGATGGTTTGGCTCGGTGCATCGATTGAATGCGTCGATTGAATGCGTCGATTGAATGCGCCGATTCGATGCATCTGCCCATCCGTTCAAATGCGCGCCGCCTGTTCCATGGTCGGGAAATCCGTATAGCCCCTTGCGCCACCGCCGTAATAGGTTTCCGGCAACGCCACCGCCAAAGGCGCGTTGATACGCAAGCGTGCAGGCAGATCCGGGTTGGCAATAAACGGACGGCCGAATGCCACCATGTCGGCAAAGCCCTGCGTGATGGCCTGGATCGCCTTGTCGCGGTCGTAGCTGTTATTGGCGATGTACTGACCGCCAAAAGCCCGATGCAGCGCCTGAAAATCGAATGCCGCTCTGTCGTTGTCGCCACGCGTCTGACCTTCGACGCAGTGCAGATAGGCCAGGCCCAGCGTGCCGAGCTTTTCGGCGAGGGCGCCGTAGGTGCCCTGCGGATCGCTGTCCAGCGGCGTATCACCGGCCGCGCGGGTCAGTGGCGACAAGCGCACACCGACGCGGTCGCTGCCCCAGATGTCCGCTACGGCCCGGGTCACTTCAAAGGGCAGGCGGATACGGTTTTCGACCGAGCCGCCATAGATGTCATCGCGTCGATTGGTGCTGTCGCGGATAAATTGCTCCAACAGATAGCAGTTGGCGGCATGCACCTCGACCCCGTCGAAGCCGGCCAGCTTGGCCTTGAGTGCGGCATTGCGGTAATCGTCGATCAAGCCCGGGATTTCGTCGGTGCGCAGCGCGCGCGGCATGGACGGTTGTTGCATACCGGTTTCGGTATAGGTGGTCTGGCCCGCACGGATCGCGGATGGGGCGACCGGCGCCTGACCATCCAATTGCAGGCTGGTATGCGATATACGCCCCACATGCCACAGTTGCAGCACGATGCGGCCACCCGCTTCATGCACGGCATCGGTCACCGGGCGCCACGCGGCGACATGGTCATCCGTATACATGCCGGGCGTGTAGGCATAACCACGACCCTGGCGAGAAATATTGGTGGCTTCGGTAATGATCAGGCCGGCGCTGGCGCGTTGACGGTAGTAGTCGACAGCGAGCGAGGTCTGGTTGCCGTTCATATCGGCGCGGGCGCGCGTCAAGGGCGACATGGCAATACGGTTCGCGACCGGAATCGCGCCTATCGTGCCGGCTGAGAAAAGACGGTTCGAATCCATGGTGCAAGCTCCTTCTAAGGTTGCGTATCAAAAAAACAGG
>Ga0116226_10001445_pt1 | contig 20600 bp, 19 predicted proteins | sample S1TSphfallax_FD_89692 | JGI IMG/M metagenome (GOLD analysis project Ga0116226, IMG submission 89692) | Host-associated microbial communities from peat moss isolated from Minnesota, USA - S1T2_Fa - Sphagnum fallax MG | ecosystem: Host-associated > Plants > Peat moss > Unclassified | place: USA... | reverse complement strand
GCATGACGGGCGAGAGGTCGAGGCCGTCGAGCGGGGCGCGCAGGCCGGCGTCGCGCAGGGCGAGGCCGAGCGCGCCGGAACCGCAGCCGAAGTCGAGGCCGCGCGCGTCGGGCTGGAGATGCGGCATCAACGCGCGCGCCGCGCCGGAGGGCACGCCGCTGGCCATGATGGCGGCGTGGTAGTTGGGCGCGATGCGGTCGAAGGCCTCCTGCACCGCGGCGACCGAGCCGTAGCTCGCGCCCCAGATGGTGTCTTCGAGGGGGGATTTCATAGACTACCGAAAAAGGTCGCTGTGCGTACCCGTTCTTTCAAACCGGACGTGATTAGCTTTGATCGTGTAGATCAAGATCCAGTCCGGCTCGATATGGCAGTCCCGGCTGCCGGCGTAGTTGCCGCGAAGGGGATGATCGCGAAACCGCGCCGGAAGTTCCGTTCCGTGGATTAACAAATCGGGCACCACCTTGAGCTTTTCAAGCTTCCTGCCAAGTTTACCTGCGAGTTTGACGTCCCGCTTGAACTGGCTGGTGCGACTGAAAGTTCTCACAGGCCGAGGTCAGCAAAGAGGGCCTTTTTGGTGGCGAAATGCCTGACTCCCTTGCCTGCACGACTGCGCTTCAGCGTTCGCGCGGTCAGCTCGTTTGGCAATCGGATATCGAAGGGAAGGCCCCGCCGCAGGCGGATTTGGCAATAGAGCAGTTGGATGGTTTCGGAGGCGGTAAGGCCGAGGGCCGCGAGAATTTCATCGACCTCGTTTTTCAAGTCCGGCTCGACGCGGGCGCGGATGGTGGTGGTTTTGGCCATGAGTTAATGTAGCCCTATTGTGGCTACATTGGCAAGCATCGGCGATTGAAGGCGTGTGCCTGTTTCTTTCCCAATTATCGTGTAGATTGATTTCCAGCGAAAGGATGGGTTCATGGAAAAAATCATCAAGACGGACGAGGAATGGCGCAGACGGTTGACGCCGGAGCAGTATGCTATCACGCGCGGCAAGGGGACGGAGCGCGCGTTCTGCGGCGTGTTTTACGATAACCATCAGGACGGCGAGTACCATTGCGTGTGCTGCGGGCTGCCGTTGTTTGCCTCGAAGGCGAAGTTCGACTCGGGCACGGGCTGGCCGAGCTTTTTCCAGCCGGTGGCGAAGGAGAATATCGCCGAGGTGGTGGACCGCAGCTACGGCATGGTGCGCACGGAGATTTTGTGCGCGCGCTGCGATGCCCACCTGGGCCACGTTTTCCCGGATGGTCCGCGGCCGACCGGTCTTCGCTATTGCCTAAACTCGGCAGCGATGACGTTTACCGAGGCGGATCAAGCCGGCCAAGCCGACGTGGCCGAAGAGAAAGCGGGCGCGCAGGCTGGTTTGGCCCAGGCCTCGTTTGGCGCGGGCTGCTTTTGGGGCGTGGAGGCGACGTTCCGCGCCGTGCCGGGCGTGACGGAGACAGCGGTGGGTTACCAAGGCGGAAAAACGAGGAACCCAACCTACGAGCAGGTGTGCAGCGACGAGACGGGCCACGCGGAGGTGGTGGAGGTGGAGTACGAGCCGGCGAAGGTGAGCTACACGAAGTTGCTGGAGGTTTTCTTCGAGAATCACGACCCGACCACGCCGAACCGCCAGGGGCCGGACCATGGCTCGCAGTATCGCTCGGTGATTTTCTACTATACGCCGGAGCAGAAGAAAGAGGCGGAGGCGATGATCGCCCAGCTCGAGGCAGCGAAGAGGTTTCGCCGGCCGATCGTGACGCAGCTTGTGGCCGCGCCGGATTTTTATCGCGCGGAGGAGTATCACCAGCGCTACCTGGAGAAGCGCGGGCAAAGGCATTGCCATATTTAGGGGAGGGTCAGCCTCCGGCCTGACCCTGACTTTGCCCCCTTGCCGACAAGCGATGCGGTGCGTAGGATTCGCGCGTGCTCCGTTTCTACGGCGATCCAGGGCGAAAAGGGCCTCCTCACCATTCGCCGGTCGAGAAGGACAACCTCTCGGTCATTATTTTCCTGACGGTTTGCACAAAGAACCGCAAGCATCGCCTTGCCAGTTCCGAGGCTCACCGGGTTCTGATCGAATGGTGGACCAAAGCCGATGCGTGGTTCGTTGGGCGGTACGTGATTCTGCCAGATCATGTGCATTTGTTTTGCGCGCCGTGTTTGGATGTGCCACTGGGAAAGTGGGTGGGCTACTGGAAAAATGGTGTAGCGCGAATGTTGAAGACAGGCGCAGAACCTTTGTGGCAGCGGGATTTTTGGGATACGCAAGTGCGCCGCTCTGACAGCTACGATGGCAAGTGGGAGTACGTTCGGCATAATCCGGTGCGTCACGGTTTGGTCCAGAAGGCAGACGAATGGCCTTATCAGGGGGAAATCCACCTTCTCGATTGGCACGACTCCTGAGAAGTTAGGGTCAGGCCGGAGGCTGACCCTCCAAAATGTAACAAAGTTTTTTGCGCGTCCGCATTGCAATTAGCGGCGCACGATTTATAGAAGAGGCCAATGGCCAACTCGTCGGAACCGTGGGATGTCGCGCGCGCACTGCATACGTACAACATCGCCCGCTGGGGCAACGGTTACTTTGGCGTGAATGACGCCGGCAACATGACCGTGCGCCCGGTGCAGGACCAAGGGCCGGCGGTGGACATGATGGCGGTGGTGGAGGAAGCACGCGGGCGGGGGCTGACCTTCCCGCTGCTGCTGCGGTTCCAGGATTTGCTGCGGCATCGCGTGCAGGTGCTGAACGAGGAGTTCCGCGCGGCGATTGCGGAGGCGGGCTACCAGGCGCCGTATCGCGGTGTGTTCCCGATCAAGGTGAACCAACTGCGCGAGGTGGTCGAGGAGATCATGGACGCGGGCGGGCCCTACAAATTCGGGCTGGAGGTCGGGAGCAAGCCGGAGCTCTTCGCGGCGCTGGCCATCCACCGCGATCCCGAGGCGCTGATGATCTGCAACGGCTACAAGGACGCGCTTTACATCCAGATGGCGCTGCTTGGGCGGAAGCTGGGCAAGACGATCATCATGGTGGTGGAGAAAGTGGAGGAGCTGAAGTCGATTTTGGATGTCTCGCAGCAGATCGGCGTGAAGCCGCTCATCGGCGTGCGCATCCGGCTGCTGGCGAAGAGCTCGGGCAAATGGGCGACATCGGGCGGCGAGGACGCGAAGTTTGGCCTTTCGACGAGCGAGGTGATGGAGGCGACGGAGCTGTTGAAGTCGCGGCAGATGGATGATTGCCTGAAGCTGTTGCATTTCCACATCGGCTCGCAGATCCCGGACATCCAGACGGTGAAGCGCGCGGTGCGCGAGGGTGCGCGCTATTACGCCAAGCTCAAGCAACTGGGTTTTCCGCTGGAGTATCTGGATGTCGGCGGCGGCCTGGGCGTCGATTACGACGGCAGCCGCGCGGCGAATGACAGCAGCACCAACTACACGCTGGGCGAGTACGCGCGCGACGTGGTCTACAACGTGGCGGACGTATGCAACGAGGAAAAAGTGGCGCACCCGACGCTGGTCAGCGAGAGCGGGCGCGCGATCGTGGCGCATCACTCCGTGCTGGTGGTGGATATTTTCGGCGTGATCGAGAAAACGAAGTCGAAGCCGTTCGAGCCGCCGCCGGGGGACAAGCCGAAGCCGGTCGCGCAACTGCTGGAGCTGCGCGCGACGCTCAACCGCAAGAACCGGCGCGAGCATTTTCACGACGCGGTGCAGATCAAGGACGACGCGCAGGCACGCTTTGACCTCGGCCTGCTCGACCTCGCAACCAAGGCGCAGGTCGAGACGCTATTCTGGGAAATCGCCGAGAGCGTGGTGGAGCATTATCGCTCGGCCAAGACCGTGCCGGATGAAATCTACGACCTGATGGATTCCCTCGGCGACCAATTCCTGTGCAACTTCTCCGTTTTCCAATCATTGCTGGACCACTGGGCGCTGGGACAGCTCTTCCCCATCGCGCCGATCCACCGGCTGAACGAGGCACCCGAGCACAACGGCACGCTGGTGGACATCACCTGCGACTCGGACGGCAAGATCGCGAAATTCATCGACGTGGACAACGAGGTGAGCAAGACGCTCGCGCTCCATGCCCTCAACGGCAAGCCCTACTACCTCGGCATTTTCCTGCTCGGCGCGTACCAGGACATCATGGGGGACCTGCACAATCTTTTCGGGCGCGTGAACGAGGCGCACATTTTCCTCGATCCCGACGAGGAGAGCGGTTTCTACATTGAGGAGACGATCCCGGGCAGCACGATCAACGAAGTCCTGGGCGATGTGCAGTACGACAAGACCATGCTCGAGCGCGCGATGAAGGAGCAGATTGACCGCGCGATCAAGGCAGACGTGCTCAAGCCCAACGAAGGCATGCGGCTGCTCGAGTCCTACGAGCAGGGACTCAAGACGAACACGTACTTGCAGTTTTGATGCGCCTGCGGCTCCCGTTGGGCCAGACGCGCTCTAACGCCGGGGAAGCCAGGCGCGGGTGATGAGCGCGACGAGGCGGCGGAGGCCTTCGGAGTCGGTAGGTTTGACGTGGTATTCGGTGCAGCCAGCGGCGCGGCAGGCGTGGATGTCCTTGGGCTGGTTGGAGGCGGAGAACATGACGACGGGCAGCGCGGTGGTCTGGGGGTTGTGGCGGATTTGGCGCAGGATTTCGAGGCCGGAACGACCGGGCAGGTTGAGATCGAGAATGACGAGGTCGAGCGGGTCGCGACGGCGGGCGGGTGACGCGGCGGGGTCGAAGTAATCCATGGCTTTCTGGCCGTCGGAGATGATGTCGAGCTCCACCTCAGGCGCGATTTTGCGCAGCGCGCGTTCCATGAAGAGCGCGTCGTCCGGCCCGTCTTCGACGTAGAGAACCCGGTTACTCATGGCAGAACATCGCTAATCGGTAGCCGGCACGGAGGGCAAGTCGAGCCAGAAGACGCTGCCGCGACCGGGCTCGGACTCAACGCCGACGCTGCCGCCCATTTTCTCGACCGCCTTGCGCACAATGGCGAGGCCGATGCCAGTGCCGGTGCCGTCGCGACCCACGCGCTGGAAGATTTCGAAGATGCGCTGGAGGCTGTGCGCGGGGATGCCGATGCCATTGTCTTTGAAGATAAGACGCGTGCGCCCGTCCGCGGAGATGGCAGAAATGTGGACGAGCGCTTTTTGGCCGGGCACGGCGAACCGGGCGGCGTTCTCGAGGAGATTGGAGAAGCACTGGGTGAGGAGCGTTTCGTGGGCGAGCACGCGCGGGAGATCCTCGGCGATGGAGATGACGACGTGGTCGGATTGCAGGTTGGGATAGGAGGCGATGACCTCGCGGAGAAGCTGGCGCGGGCACACGGGCTGGAGGGTGATGTCGGCACCACTGATGCGGCTGAAGCTGAGGACATCCTGGATGAGGAGGTCCATGCGCCGGGCCGCGGCACCGATGCGCTTGAGGTAACCGGCCCCCTCGGCATCGAGCTTGGCGGCATAGTCCTCAAGGAGGATGTCGGAGAAGCCGATCAGGGAGCGCAGCGGCGCACGCATGTCGTGGGAGATGCTGTAGGAAAAGGCCTCGAGGTCGCCGATGGTCTCGCTGAGTTTGTGGGTGCGCTGCTGGACGATGGCCTCGAGATGGGTGGCGCGGTCGCCGAGCTGCACGTTGGCCTGGCGCAGGGCTTCCTGCGCATCGCGGAGTTCGGCGATGGTGGCGCGCAGCGCGGTCTCGCTGCGGGCGCGCTCGATGCGTGGCCAGATGCGGGCGGTGACGTTTTCGAGCAAGGCTTTTTCGTCGCCGGTCCAGGGCCGGGGCTGGCCCGAGACGACGCCGATGGAGGCAATCCATTGGCCATCGCGGCTGAAGGGCGCAAACGCGAAGGCGGCGATATGATGACTGAGATAGCTCTCCGCGGCGGATTGGGTCCACGGATGAGAGCGGACGTCGTCGATGGCGACGGTGCCCTGGGCGAGGGCACGGAGCAGCTCGGGTGTGCCGAGCGAAGCCAGCGTGAAGTCCCCGGCGACGCTGCTGAGTTCGGGCGCGTGCCAGTCGGGCAGAACGCGGACTTGTTCGCCGCCCGGCAGGATCTGAAAGCAAAAAGCGCGCTGGGCGCGGAGGAAGCGGCCGAGTTCCGCCGTGGCGATGCGGTTGATCTCCGCTTCCTCGGAGACGGTGGAAAGTTTTTGCGTGAGCTGGGCAAAAAAATGGGCCTGGGCGTGGGCGCGGTACGCATCGGTAACATCGACGCCGGCGGGGTTGAGGTAGATGACTTTCCCGTCCTGGTTGCGGATGGGGGTAATGGAAAAGTCGACGACGCGCTCGGTCCCGTTGGCGTAGTGGTAAGGCAGCGTCTCGCGGTAAGGTGTGCCCGCAGCGGCGGCGGCGATGGCGCGCCGGATTTTAGCCGCCGCTTCGGGCGCACGGGTCCACCAGCCGCATTCCCAAAAGGGGCGGCCGAAGACATCCGCCGGAAGATAACCGCACTGGATGAGGGAGATATCGTTGGATTCGATGAGCACGCCATCGGTGGTGAGGATGCCGGCGAAGACGGCGGCCTGGTCGAAGAGCGCGCGGAATTTGCCGGCGGTTTCCTCGAGCTCGAGCGTCTGCTGGCGGAGTTCGGTCTCGACGGCCTTGAGTTTTTCCTCGTCGCGCTTGCGGTCGGTGACGTCGCGGGTGGTGCCGACGATGATGTCGACTTCGCCCCTGGCGTCGAACACGGGCTTGAAGATGTAATCGTAGTAGCCGGAGGTGCCACTTGCGCCGGTGAAGAAGACTTCGCCGCGGATCTGCACCTTGTCGCGCACGATTTGCTCGATTTCGCGCGTGTGCATGTCGGCATGCCAGGTGGGGTAGCCGAGCTCGTAGCAGGTCTTGCCGATGACCTGGTCGAGGGTCCTGGCCAGGAGTTTGAGCAGCGAGGGGTTGGCGTAGAGGAAATGGCCCTGAGGGTCGAAGATGTAGACGAAGTCGTCCGTGCTGGCGAGGATGGTCTCGTAAATACGGGCGAGGCGCTGGAGGTCTTCCTGGCCGAGGTCTTTGCCCGCGCGGCGAACGAGAGAGGCTACGAGAGTCTGGGTGCGTGTTTCCACAAAATCGGCCAAGCCTCCTCATCCTAATGCATCCCGGCAGGTTGGCCAAGGCCTTGCCGGAAAAAAGGCGCGAAGGGCGAGCGGCGATTCGCGCGCGCTTAAGGGGCAGAATGGCGCGTTGACATTGCGGCGGGTTTCCGGCACTTTGACCGGCCCTATGGCAAATACTCGTTCGGCGGCCAAGCAGGCCCGTGGCGCGATTCGGCGTCGCGCTCGTAATCGCGTGCAGACCAGCACGGTTCGCACCTCAGAGAAAAAGATCCGCGCGCTGGCGAAGGCCGGCAAGCCGGAGGAAGCGGCCAAGCTGCTCCCGGAATTTCAGTCGCAGATTGATCGCGCCGCAAAGAAGGGCGTGCTGCACAAGAACACCGCCTCGCGGCACAAAGCCCGCGTCGCCGCCTTGTTGAAGACGAAGTAGTCGCACCGGGTCGCGGTCTCTTCGCGATACCGTGGTATAGGACTTATAGGACCCATACCACTTGTAGGACAAGTCCACCTGCCTTGAGTGTCCCACTAGTCCTACCGGCCCGCCACGCGCCGTCGGCCAAACGTCACATGTTTTGGATTGGCGTTATGTATAAAGACTGCTAGCAAATAGTTGCTTGAGGATAGCTCACCTTAGCCTGCTTTTTATCGGCATTTGCGTAACATGGGCTGGGGTCCCGTTGTTGGGCCAGTCCGCGGATGTCCCCAGCGCGGATCTCCCGCAAACGCAGGCCAGTCCAACCCCGACAGTCGCCACGCTCCCGCCTGTGGGCGTTCCGCCGTTAAGCGTTTCCACCACGCCGCCGACGAGCAGCGCGAATGACGCCACGATGACGGTGACGGCGGATGGGCAGAATACCTACATCGGCCAGGTCTACACGGCGGACGACAACGTGGTGGTGCATGACCGCGGCGACGTGATTTTTTGCGATCACATGATCTACGATGCCTCAACCAAGGTGATGATCGCCACGGGCAACGCGCGCATCTTCACCGCCGACGGGAAGGTCTATCGCGGCGACAGCATCACCTACAACCTGGACACGAAGGCGGTGACCTCGACCGACTACAAGGCGGCGGATTACCCGCGATTCCTGACCGGCAAGCAGGTGACGACGCCGGAGGAAAACCACTATCACCTGGTGGATGCCTCGTTCACCACGAGCAATCGCGAGCACCCGAGTTTTCACATGCAGGCGGCCACGATCGAGTACCGCCCGAATGACGAGGTGGTGCTCAAGAACGTGGTGGTCTACGTGGGGAGCATCCCGGTGTTTTACCTGCCGGTGTTGGTGCAGTCGCTGACCGACTCGCGGCCCACCTACCAGTTCGAGCTGGGGCAGAGCGGGCAGTTCGGCTACTTCATGAACAACTGCTACAACTGGGTGGCCAGCGAGCGGTTGCGCGGCTCGGTGGAGTTCGATTTGCGCGAGGACCGCGGCTACGCCGGCGGCGTGGACATGCAGTACTTTCCCTCGCAGTTCAGCGACATGGTGCTCAAGACCTACTACGCGCAGGACAATCTTTACGCAGCGTCGAACTCGGCTGTGCCGAACGACCCGGCGCGGGGCGATCTCTCCAACCACAAGGCCTACGACGGCGTCTCGTCGGACAACCGGTTCCGCGTGACCTTCCAGCAGTACCTGCAATTCGGCGAGGGCCTTTCCTCCATCGCGAACATCAACGTCTGGAGCGACCCGTGGGTGACGCGCGACTTCTTCCCCGGCGAATACCAGCAGCAGAACCAGCCGCCGAACTTCCTAAACCTGGAGCAGTACAACCCGAACTTCACCCTTTCGCTGCTGGCCGCGCCGCAGGCCAATCCGTTTTTCCAGACCACGGTGCGGCTGCCCGAGCTTTCCCTGGAGACGAAGCAGCAGAACATCTTCAACCTGCCCCTGCAATACACCAGCCAGAGCAGCCTGGTCTATTTCGAGCAGCGCAACGCCGACCTGAACAATTTCCTCAACCCGGAGGACTATCCGTTCAACTCCTTCACCCACCAGATCACCGCCTACGACTTCTACCACCCGAACGCGCAGTTTGATTTCAACACGGCGCAGAACGGGAATTACTCGGCTTATCGCTACGACACCTACCACGAGTTCGCCTACCCGCACCAGTACTTCGGCTTCCTGAACCTGACGCCGCGCCTCGGCGGGCGCTTCACCTATTACTCGGATAACAACGACAACCTGAACAACACGACGACGGTGGACGGACAGACCATCAAGTACACGCACGGCGCGTGGCGCGTGGCGGGCGACGCGGGGCTCTCCGGCGACTTCAAGCTCTCGCGCACCTGGCTCGATGTGAAGAACCCCAACCTGGGCATCGACGGCATCCGGCACGTCATCGAGCCCTACTTCGATTCGACCTATGCGCCGTCGCCGACGCTGACCCCGAACCAATTCCGCGGCTTCGATAACCGGCTCTACTCGACGCAGCTTCAGCCGCTGGACTGGACCGAGTACAACTCCATCGACTCCATCGACAAGGAAGCGGTGGTGCGCCTCGGCGTCTGGAACAAGATCCAGACCAAGCGCGACGGCGTGAGCACGGACCTGCTGACCATCAACACCTACGCCGACGCCGATTTCGACAACAACTTCGACGCCGCGGTGCCGGGCAACCCCGGCACGCCCGCCTCGCCCGCCGTGGGTTCGCCGGGATCGCCCGGCTACATCGCGGGCCGGCGCGAGGTGCCCACCTCCGCCGGCAGCACGTTCAGCAACCTGTTCAACAACGTCAATTACTACATGTCGCAGCTCTTCAGCTTCAACTCGCTCAGCTCCCTCGCCCTGGACAACTCGAGCTACAACGAAATCGACAACAATGTGACCTGGACGCCGGATCCCTCCACGCAGTTGACGCTGGGCGATGCCTACATCAACCACAGCGAGATCTTCGGCGACAGCAACCAGGTGACCTTTCAGCTCTTCTATCGCATGAACGAGCACTGGCAGTTCCGCGCGCAGGAGCAGATGGACGCGATGAAGGGCCACCTGCAGTTGCAGCAGTACACGCTCTACCGCGACCTCGACGCATGGCAGTTGGCCCTGACCTACGCCGACAGCGAACTGAACGGCCAGAGTGACCACTCGGTCTTCTTCTCCCTGACGCTCAAGGCCTTCCCCAAGTACACCATCCATACGCCGCAGTTTTAGAGGCGCTCCGAAAAGTCGCGGCAGGCCGCGTGCCGGTCTTGCCCTCGCCCGTCGAAATGGGCACAATACGCGCTCTCTATGAATCTCGCCATCGTTGGTTCAGGCTACGTCGGCCTCGTCACAGGCACCTGCTTCGCAGAAGTGGGGCACACGGTGATCTGCGTCGACAACGACCTGAAAAAAGTTCACCAGCTCCAGGATGGCCTCATTCCGATCTACGAGCCGGGCCTGGAGGAACTCATCCGAAAGAACGTCGCGGCGGGCCGGCTTTCGTTCACCGCGTCGATCGGCGAGGCCGTGGCCGCGTCGAAGGCGATCTTCATCGCCGTGCCGACGCCGCCGCAGCCGGACGGCAGCGTGGACCTCAGCTTCGTCGAGGGCGTGGCGCGCGAGATCGCCGGGCACATCAAGGAATACCGCATCGTGGTCGACAAAAGCACCGTGCCGGTGAAGACCGGCGAGAAAGTGGCGCAGACCATCAGCCGCTGCAATCCCGGCGCCGACATCGACGTGGTGAGCAATCCCGAGTTTTTGCGCGAGGGCAGCGCGGTCGAGGACTTGATGAAGCCGGACCGCATCGTGGTCGGCGTTTCCAGCGAGCGCGCCGTCGCGCCTATGAAGGAAATTTACGCGCCGTTTAACGCGCCGATCATGATCACCGACCTGAACTCCGCCGAGCTGATCAAGCACGCCGCGAACAGCTTCCTGGCGCTGAAGATTTCCTACATCAACGCCGTCGCCGCCATCTGCGAGGCCAGCGGCGCGAACGTCGAGCGCGTGGCTGACGGCATGGGCGCGGACAAACGCATCGGGCGCTCCTTCCTCAACGCCGGCATCGGCTACGGCGGCTCGTGCTTCCCGAAGGACATCTCCGCGTTCATCCGCATCTCGCGCGAACTGGGCTACGATTTCCGGTTGCTCGAGGAAGTCGAGCGCATCAACGCCGGCATGAAGGAGCGCTTCCTCAAAAAAGTGCGCGACGCCCTCTGGGTGCTCCGGCAGAAGAAAATCGGCGTGCTCGGCCTCGCCTTCAAGGGCAACACCGACGACGTGCGCAGCAGCGTCGCCATCGCCGTCGTGCAGCAGCTCCTGGCCGAGGGCGCGGAAGTGCGCGCGTACGATCCCAAGGCGATGGAAAAGGCGAAGCCGCTGGTGCCGCAAGCCATCATGGTCGAGCAGCCGGAAGACGTGGCCGACAACGCCGATGCGCTCCTCATCCTGACCGAGTGGGCCGAGTTCAAGGCGCTCCCATGGCCCGCCATCAAGAAGCGCATGCTCAGCCCCCTCCTCTTCGACGGCCGCAACCTCCTCAGCCGCGAGGAAATGAAAGCCGCCGGCTTCCAGTACACCGGCATCGGGCATTAGGCTCGGATCATCGTATGCTGCTTTTGGCCCCAACCACAGAGACGGAACGCCTTGGAGACGCTGGCGCGCGGACTTTTCGCAAGCCGGAGGCTTGCCAGTCCATTAGCCGGTGGTTGAGCCCGCACCAGCGGGCGACACCACCGGTTAGCCGGTTGGAGTAAGTGTTACCAATTAAGCTATGAACACCATTCTCGTTGGCGCCCAGTGGGGTGATGAAGGAAAAGGAAAAATCATCGACGTCCTGACTGAGGAGGCCGACATCGTCGTGCGCTCGCAGGGCGGCAACAACGCCGGGCACACGGTGGAGATCGGCAAGGACAAGTTCGTGCTCCACCTCATTCCCTCCGGCATCCTGCGCCCGGGGAAAAAATGCGTCATCGCCAACGGCGTGGTGATCGATCCCGTGGCGCTGGTCAAGGAGATCGAAGGCCTCGAGGCGCGCGGCATCAAGCTGGCCGGACGCCTGCTCATCAGCGAGACGGCGCACCTGGTGCTGCCGTACCATCGCGCGCTCGACGAACAGCGCGAGCTGCGCAAGGGCCGCAACAAAATCGGCACGACCAAGCGCGGCATCGGCCCCGCCTACGGCGACAAGGCCGCCCGCACCGGCCTGCGCGTGATCGACCTGATGCGGCCCAAGAATTTTTCCGCGAAGCTCAAGAGCCGCATCGACGAAAACAACGCGATCCTCAAGTCGCTCGGCGGCACACCGCTCAGTTTCCGCGAAGTCGAGAAGCAATACCTCGAGGCAGGCAAAAAGCTGCGCCCGTTCGTGATCGACTCCGTCGTCTGGCTGCACGAGCAACTGGCGAAGAAAAAGCACCTCCTCTTCGAAGGCGCGCAGGGCACGTTCCTCGACATCGACTTCGGCACCTATCCGTTCGTCACCTCGTCGAACACAACGGCCGGCGGTGCCTGCACCGGCTCGGGCGTCCCGCCGCACCGCATGGACCGCGTGATGGGCGTGATGAAGGCCTACACGACCCGCGTGGGCGAGGGCCCGCTGCCCACCGAAAGCGCGGAGATTTCCGACATGCTGCACGACATGGGCCGCGAGTTCGGCGCGACGACGGGCCGCGCGCGGCGTTGCGGCTGGTTCGACGCGGTGGCGACGCGCTATGCCGGCGTGGTCAACGGCATCGACGAGCTCGCCATCACGAACCTGGACGGGCTCGATTCGCTCAAGGAAATCAAGGTCTGCGTGGCCTATGAATGCCGCGGCAAGCGCATCGCCTATCCGCCGAACGACGTGGAGGAATTGCTGCACTGCCGCCCGATCTATCGCACGTTCGCGGGCTGGCAAAAGGACATCAGCGGCGTGCGCAGCTTCAAGAAGCTGCCCGCCGCCACGCAGAAGTACCTCAAGGCGATCGCCGAGCTGACCGGCGCAAAGCTGCGCATCGTTTCCGTCGGCCCGCAGCGCGAGCAGACCTTTAATGCCTGAGTGGCACACCCGCAGGAGTTTTAGATAATGATTTATAATGATTAAAATGATTCTTTAGAGCAGATCAACTGCTTCTGCCCCATTTGAAAAATCATTATAATCATTATCTAGAATCCGTAGCATGAGCCCGCCCCAGACCTATAAATTCGGCAAGATTCCGAAGCATGTGGCCATCATCATGGATGGCAACGGACGCTGGGCGAAGCTCAAGAACATGATCCGCGTGCAGGGGCATCGCGCGGGTGTGGAATCGGTGCGCGAGGTGGTCAAGGCCGCGGGCGAATTCGGCGTGAAGTACCTGACGCTTTACGCCTTCTCCGTGGAAAACTGGAAGCGACCGAAATCGGAGGTCAGCACGCTCATGCACCTGCTGCAGGAATTCCTGCGCGACGAAGTGCCGGAACTGATGAAGAACAACGTCCGCTTGCAATCCATCGGGCGGCTCTCCGACCTGCCCGACCCGGTGCGTGAGCAGTTGCACGAGTCGATCCGCGCCACGCGCGAGAACACGGGGCTGACGCTGATCCTCGCGCTGTCGTACAGCGGGCGGGTCGAGATCATCGAGGCGGTCCACTCGATCATTCGCGAAATCAAGGTCGGGCACCTCGACAGCGCGCAGGTCGATGAGCAGATGTTCAACCATCACCTCTACACGCGCTATTATCCCGACCCCGACCTCCTCATCCGCACCAGCGGCGAGATGCGGCTGAGCAATTTTCTGCTCTGGCAGCTTTCCTACACGGAAATTTACATCACCTCGACGCTCTGGCCCGACTTCCGCCGCCAGCATTTCGCCGAGGCCCTGCTCGACTACGGCAAGCGCCAGCGCCGCTTTGGGCTTCTGTAGCAACGATGGTAGCCGCCGGACGCTGGCCGGCGGAGCGCGGTTGTGATCGCAACCCCGATTGAGGCCGCGAAAACAACCGAACCCGCCGCCGAGCCTGCGGCGGCTACCAAGGCAACGTCCCGCGCAAGGTAACCGTCCCGCCACCGCGGAACGACCACCAAACTCGCCCAAAAAAATCCCGCCCCGGCGGCGTCTCGGCAAATACAGGGAAACTCCCGCAATTCGTTGCAAAAAAGAGAGTAAGCAGGGCCTGAACTCGACTTGCATTCAGGGCCCCGCATCGTATCGTATCTAGGCCGTGAAAATTCAGAATTTACTTAAGACTTCAAGCGAGTGGGTCAAAGGTGATAACGGCGGAAACCGGATCGTTTTCAGCAGCCGCCTGCGCCTGGCCCGCAACGTCAATCACCACCCCTTTCCCGGCTGGGCCAAGAAGACCGAGCGCGAGAAGGTGCTGGCCGTCGTGCAACCCGCCGTCGCCAACATGCCGGAGATGAAGGAAGCGGTCATCAACGACTCGATGGAGCACTTCACGCCGCTGGAAAAACAGGTGCTGGTGGAGCAACACCTCATCAGCCGCGAGCACGCCGCGAAGAACGCCGGCAGCGGGCTGGTCATCAGCAAGAACCGCGGCCTCAGCGTCATGATTAACGAGGAGGACCACCTCCGCATCCAGTCCCTGCGCAGCGGGCTGAAGCTGAAAGAACTGCTCAAGGCCGTGGACAAGCTCGACACCGAGCTGGAGGAGAAACTCGACTTCGCCTTCTCGCCGCAGATCGGCTACCTGACCGCCTGCCCGACCAACGTCGGCACGGGCATGCGCGCCTCCGCCATGATGCACCTGCCCGCGCTGGTGCTGAATGAGGACATCACCAGCATCATCAAGGCCATCAACAAACTCGGGCTGGCCGTGCGCGGCCTCTATGGTGAAGGCACCGAGGCGCTGGGCAACCTCTTCCAGATTTCCAACCAGATGACGCTGGGCGAGTCGGAAGGCGACATCGTGCGCAAGCTCGACAAGGTAATCGAACAGGTGACCGAGCACGAGGAAAACGCGCGCCAGAAAATGCTTGAGGAAAAGAGCCGGATGATCGCCGACCAGGTGGGCCGCGCCTACGGCATCATGATGCACTCCTACTCGATCTCGTCCAAGGAAGTGCTGAACCTGCTTTCCATGCTCCGCCTCGGCGTCGACCTGGGCTTGATGCCGGAGGAATATCGCGCCACCATCGACGAGTTGTTCATCCGCACCCAGCCGGCCCATTTGCAGAAGGATTTCGAACGTAAACTCACCACCGAGGAGCGCGATGGCCTGCGTTCCGACGTGCTGCGCGAGCGGCTGAAAGCCGTGCCGGAACCCAACACAAAAGCGCTCGCCTTGGCCAAACCCGATGCCGATAAGAAGAAGAACTAACCTCTCATACCACTTCATACCACTTGATATCGCTTGAGACCACTTGGTAACGCTCCCTCCCCCCCCGCTCCCTAAGCCTGCTTTTTATTAGTCCCGAAAGGAATAGTTAAGACCCCATGAATAACTTCACCCCACGCGCCCAGCAAGTCCTCGCGCTGGCCCGCAAGGAAGCCGACCGCTTTAACCACAATTACGTCGGCACGGAGCACCTGCTCCTCGGCCTGATCAAGCTCGGCCAGGGTGTCGCGGTCAACGTGCTCCAGAAACTTGGGCTCGATCTGGAAACGGTCCGCATCGAAGTCGAGAAACAGGTCGGCAGCGGCCCGGACACGAAGATGTCGGGCAACATCCCCTACACGCCGCGCGTGAAGAAAGTGCTGGCGCTGGCGGGCAAGGAAGCCAAGGCGCTCAACCATTCCTACGTCGGCACGGAGCACATCCTGCTCGGCCTGCTGCGCGAAGGCGACGGCGTGGCCGCGCGCGTGCTCAAGACCCTCGAGGTCGACATCGAGCGCACGCGCAACGAGGTGCTCAAGGAACTCGACCCGAATTTCGCTTCCGGCGAAGCCGAGGGCGAGGAGCCCGGCGAGTCGGCCTCGCAGGGTGGTTCCGGCGCGCAAGGCGAGACCGGCCCCGGCGGCAAGAAGGACGTGAAGACACCCGCGCTGAAAGCGTTCGGGCGCGACCTGACCGAGCTGGCCAAGAAGGGCGAGCTCGACCCGGTCATCGGCCGCAAGAACGAGATCGAGCGCGTCATCCAGATTTTGTGCCGCCGCACCAAGAACAACCCGGTGCTGATCGGCGAAGCCGGTGTGGGCAAGACCGCCATCGCGGAAGGCTTGGCGCAGGAAATCTCCGCCGGCAATGTGCCGGAGCTGCTGCGCGAGAAGCGGGTCATCACGCTCGACCTCGCCCTCATGGTCGCAGGCACCAAGTACCGCGGGCAATTCGAGGAACGCATCAAGGCGGTGATGGAGGAAATCCGCAAGGCGCGGAACGTGATCCTTTTCATCGACGAGCTGCACACCATCGTCGGCGCGGGCTCAGCCGAAGGCGCGATGGATGCGTCGAACATCATCAAGCCGGCGCTCTCGCGCGGCGAGCTGCAGTGCATCGGCGCGACCACGCTCAACGAATTTCGCAAGCACATTGAGAAGGACTCCGCGCTGGAACGCCGCTTCCAGCAGGTGATGGTCGAAGCACCGTCGGTCGATGAATCGATCGAGATTCTCAAGGGCCTGCGCCCGAAGTACGAGGCGCACCACAAGGCCAAGATGAGCGACGAGGCCCTCGAGGCCGCGGCCAAGCTTTCCGACCGTTACCTGACCGGCCGCTTCCTGCCGGACAAGGCGATCGACGTGATGGACGAGGCCGGCGCGCGCGCCCGCATCCAGGCCACCATGCGTCCGCCGGATGTGAAGAGCGTCGAGGCCGAGATCGAGGAGATCAAGGGCCGCAAGGAAGCCGCGATCAAGGCGCAAGATTTCGAGAAAGCCGCCGCGCTGCGCGATTCCGAGAAGGACGCGAAGGACAAGCTGGAAGGCATCCTCAACGAGTGGCGCACGCGCCGCGACGAGCAGGAAGTGAACGTCACGGCGGACGACATCCGCCACGTCGTTTCCAAGTGGACCGGCGTACCACTCTCGCGCATGGAACAGGCCGACATGGATCGCCTGCTGCGCGTGGCCGAGGAACTCAAGGGCAAGGTTATCGGGCAGGACGAAGCCGTCTACGCCATGGGCAAGGCGCTGCGCCGCTCGCGCGCCGACCTGAAGGACCCGAAGCGCCCGATCGGCTCGTTCATCTTCCTGGGCCCGACCGGCGTGGGCAAGACCCACCTGGCGAAGACGCTGGCCCAATACATGTTCGGCGACGAAACCGCGCTCATCCAGATCGACATGTCGGAGTACATGGACGCGCACAACGTCTCGCGCCTGGTCGGCGCGCCTCCCGGCTACGTCGGCTACGAGGAGGGCGGCCAGCTCAGCGAAAAAGTTCGCCGCCGCCCCTACAGCGTGGTGCTTTTCGACGAGATCGAGAAAGCGCACCCGGACATCTGGAATTTGCTCCTGCAAATCCTGGAGGACGGCGTGGTCACCGATTCGCTCGGCCGCAAGGTCGACTTCCGCAACACCATCATCATCATGACGTCGAACGTGGGCGCCGATCTCGTGCGCAAGAACAACGTCATGGGCTTCGGCGTGAAGAGCGACGAATCGAACTACGAGATGATGAAGGACAAGATGCTCACGGAGTCCAAGCGCGTCTTCAAGCCCGAGTTCCTCAACCGCCTCGACGACATCATCGTCTTCCATTCGCTGACCCGCGATGACCTGATGAAGATCGTCGACATCGAGGTGGCCAAGGTGCACACGCGCCTGAAGCCGCGGTCGATCACCTTCCGGCTCACGCCCGAAGCCACGACGTTCCTCATCGAGAAGGGCTACGATCCGCAGTACGGTGCGCGTCCGCTGCGCCGCGCGGTCGAGCGCTTCCTGGAGGATCCGATGGCCGAGGAAATTCTCCGCGGCACGATCAAGAACGGCGACTTTGTCGTCGTGGGCACGCAGGGCGAGAAGGACGACAAGAAGCTCAGCTTCACTGTCGGCGTGGATGGTCCGTCCACGCCGGTGACGCCGTCCGCACCGAGTGCGTCGTAGGAAAACCGCAACGCGGATTTCTTGGAGGGACGGGCTCCTGCCCGTCCGCGGACGGCCTGAAGGCCGTCTTCCAAAATATCACCGCCATGCCCGTCCAAATTCTCGATGATCCACCACCGGAGCGCACGCTCGCCGAGAAGCTGGTGCCGTGGTTGCGGCGCAGCCTGATCGGCGGATGCCTGGTTTGGATTTGCGTCTCGATGCAGACGTTTCTGGAAGATGCGCGCACGCACACGATCAAGGTCAGCTACCCGCTGCTGGGGAACTACGAGCGCATCACCGCGCCGCAGCCGGGCTTCGATCCGCGGACGGCGCAGTGGCGCGCGCTCAGCACCGGTTTCGCCGTGCCGGATGGCGCGATCTTTTTCGTGAAGGCCGGCGGCGCAACCTATGCCGTGAAGATGCTGCGGCAAACGATCCAGCCCGAGACGGCCGGGTACGAATTTCTCACCGTGGGCGGAAACGCGCCCGTGACCAAGGCCGTGGCGGAAGGTTCGTCCGGCGGCCTCGACCTGCCCGCGTGCCGGATCAACTGGAGCGGGAAAAGCAAGGGCGCGGGCTATCTCTACCTCGACGACGCCTTCATCTGGAACAAGACACCGCGCTTCCGCATCGGCGTGCCGTTTCAGTCCGGCGATCTCGAGCCATTCCGCAAAGCCGTGCCCACCGATGTCCACTTCGAGTCGCAGCCGTGGCGGATTGAGGCCGCGACGAGCAGCGAGACCATCATGGTGCCGTAGGGACACGCCTGGCGAGGTCGCGCATGGCCTTCTTGAGCTGATCGAAGCTGAGCTCGAGCGCGGGCGGACGGGCGATCCAGATGAGGTACGACGTTTCATCCGGGCGCGCGATGTCGCGGCGGTGGATTTCGCGCATGCGGCGACGCAGCTTGTTGCGCACGGTGGCGGGGCCGAGGCGCTTGGGCGTGAGGAAGGCGACGGAGCCGGTTTCCGCGGCCGCAAGTGCGTCGCGCGGGATGAAGTTGAGAATGAAGTGGCGGCTGGTGACGCGCCGGCCCTTGTTGCGCGCGGTATCGAAGACGGCGCGGAGGCGAATGATGCGGGAGCGCGGGAGGGCTTCTGAAGCCGAAGCCGCTTCAGCCAGGTTGCCCGGGCACACCGTGCGCGGGCCTGGGTTGTGACCGCAATCCGGGTCAGCGTAGGCCGACGAGTCCGGCGCAGGGCCTGCGCCGGCTACCACTTCTAGCCGCGCGTGTGCTTGGCAAACTTGCGAGCGGTTCCCGCACCGGCGAGGCGCTTGCGGCCGGCCCGGCGGCGGCGATTGATGATGGCACGACCGTTCTTGGTCGCCATGCGGGCCAGAAAACCGAACTGGCGGACGCGACGCTTCTGGGAGGGCTGGAGTGTTCTTTTCATGAAAGGGCCTCAAATTGGGGACTTTGAGCTTATGGTAACGGGCATTGAAGACAAGCGGAATTTTAGGGAGCGCTCCGGCGAGGGGCCGGGACGGAAGCCTATCCTTCGCTTGGCCAAAAAAAACTGCCCCAGACCGAGGTCCGGGGCAGTTTTTGGCTGAAGAGAACGACTTAGTAGCGTCGACCGCCCTTGCCACCCTGGCCGCCGGAGCGTCCAGAGGGGGCGAAGTCCCGGCGAGGACCACGCGATTCCATCGGGCGGGCTTCGTTCACGGTCAGGTCACGACCGTCATGGTTTTGGCCATGGAGGGCGTCGATGGCTTTTTGGCCTTCTTCGCTGCTGCTCATGGTGACGAAGCCGAAGCCGCGCGGGCGCTGGGTGTCGCGATCCATCATCAGGACGGCGTCGGTGACGGTGCCGTGCTGGGCGAAAAGCTCGCGAAGGTCCCGTTCAGTGGTTTGGAAGGATAGATTTCCTACGTATAGTTTCATTTTTTTATTTGAGGTTGCGACCTCATAGCTACTAGTGAAGTGCGTGCACGCGCACGCATGAGATACCTTTGGGAGCGACCAGAACAGAAGCCTGAGCTGAGACACTACTACTTGGCTTCAGAGGGAAGCAATGTGATCGTTGTTAGAGAATAATCGCATGCCGAGGGCCCGTTGTAAAGAGATATCGGAGGGCTGGTCTTAGTGGCCAGGCGGCAAAGCACGGGATCCCATCTCCACTATGTGGCCGCAAAGGCCTCATAGCAGGCGTCACACAGGAGCTTTATCCGCTTGGTGTTATGCCAATAAGTGTGTCCCTCCTCAATTTTGAACCAGCAAACTGAACAGTGTTCGTGGTCCCACATGCCCGGGAACAAATCATACTTGGATTCGTCGTAAGATTCGCCGTGGTAATCCTTGGTCACGCGATAGCTATTGACCGGTTCTTTGGCGACAAGCCCTGGGCGCGTGGAGAAAGTCTGCTGTACGAAGGCGCGATCCCTTATTTCTGCAAATTGCTTGCGATACTCCTCGCTGGTGCGGGAAATAGAATAATCTCCAGAATTCATCGGCACCATCCGCCTACGAAGTCAGAATCTTGAGCATTTCATCGATCTCGTCCTCGGTATTGTAGAAGTGGGGCGAGAGGCGCAGGCAGGCGGTGCCGGAGCGGGTGTGGCGCAGGGAGACGTCGATGCGGTTGTCGCGGAGCTTCCTGGCCAGCGCAACGGCCTTTTCCTCGCTGTCGAGCGCGAGGGTGGTGATGCCGCATTTCTGCGAGCGCCGGTTGGCAAAGCCGATGACCTTGAAGCCGCG
>Ga0116226_10001444_pt1 | contig 20614 bp, 18 predicted proteins | sample S1TSphfallax_FD_89692 | JGI IMG/M metagenome (GOLD analysis project Ga0116226, IMG submission 89692) | Host-associated microbial communities from peat moss isolated from Minnesota, USA - S1T2_Fa - Sphagnum fallax MG | ecosystem: Host-associated > Plants > Peat moss > Unclassified | place: USA... | reverse complement strand
TTCGCCGAAGCAGCGGTGCAGGCCGTAGCCGAAATGCATGTAGTCGGTTGCCGGGCGGTTCGGGTTGAACATCTCCGGGTCGGTCACCCGGCGCGGGTCGCGCATGGCGGAGGCGAACGCGACCAATACGGTGGCACCGGCCGGAATGGTCGTCTCGTACCAGGTGCCGGGTGCTACCGCCGTGTCGGCGACAGCCTTGCGTTCGAGCCCTGGTGCCAGCGGATCGAAACGCAGCGCCTCGAACAGGTAGCGGGCGACGGTTTGTGTATCGTCGGCGACCGCGGCGGCGGTCGCGCGGGTCAGTTGGGCGTCACGTTGCAACAATTGTTCGAGCGCGAAGGGCAGCACCATGGGCGGCTGCGGCAAGCCGCCGACCAGAAAACCGATCAGGGCACTGCGGATTTTTAGCGGATCGTAACCGTCCTCGCCTTTGGCATGCCGCGCCAGCGCACGGCCCAGCACGTCGTCCGGTCCGCCTCCGGTTGCGCGGGCGGCGATCAGGTTGTCGATATGGGCGCGTAACAGCGGCGCCATTTGGCTAGCCTCGGCCAGAAGCGAGGGGTCGTTGCCGCTGTAGGTGAACTGGAATTCGAACAGGCGGGTCGCCCAGACGCGCAAATCTCCAGCCGCGGGCGGCGTGATGCCGAAATACGGGCACAGCACGCCGAAGGTGACCTGGCGGGTGAAATCCACCACCTCCAGGCGGCCGTTACAGGCGTCGAGCAGCGCGTCCGCCTGGGTGGTGGCGGCGCGCGCGAGGCCGGGCAGGTCGGCAGGCAGAACCACGGCGCGCATTGCCGCGGTATCGCGCTGGTATTCCGGCGTATCGCCCATGCCGAGGAAGAATTTTTCGCCACCCATGATGAGGTCGAGGTTGCTTGCATAGGGTACTTCGAAGGCCGGATCGTTGAGAAAAACTTCGCGAACGTTATCGTAACGGGTGACCACGTAGGTGGAGCCGGCATGCGGTATCGGCCATATCGCGCGGGCGACGCGGAACGCCGTTGCGGTGTTGGCCATGGCGAAATTCGCCAGGGCGGCTTTGATGCCGGTGGGCGCCGTGCGGAGGATGTCGGTGTCGCTCATGAAGGAAGCAGTTCTTTTTTGAAAAAAAGAACCAAAAAACTTTTGCTCATTGGCATACGTGACTCACTCCGACATGGACCCCGTACGCCGATGAGTAAAAGTTTTTTGGTTCTTTTTTTCAAAAAAGAACTGCTTCCCTTCTTATACATTGGATGAAAGGCCCGATAGGTAAGTCAGCGCAGACAGGCTCGGCAGGAAGAAATACTCGCCGCCGATAAACCGGATGAAGGTGTCGATCGGCGGCCGCAGGCGCAGCGGGTCGGTGGGGATGGTGAACGGTCCGGCGGGACCCAGCAATGGATCGCGTTCGTCAAACAAGGCGGCGAAACTCGGGTTGAGCAGCCAGGTCTGCTGCACGAATTCGAATTGCCGCTCGAGGTCCGTGTTGAGGCACATGAAAAGCAGGCCGGGAAGGGTCCCGGCATCGGGCACCGCGTAGGAAGCGTATTTGCGTCCGCGCCGCAGGATTCGATGGTTGTTTGCCGCGGCAAGCAGGGTTTGCGTGTCGCCGGCGTCGGGCGCCAGGCCGTCGCGCGGATTGGCGCGGCGGATGTGCGAGCCGAACGGGCAATGAAGCCCGCCCGCGTCGGTCGCGAAGAACAGGAAATCGTTGCCGGGACCGTCGGCGGTCGGCGTCGGTGGGTTCCGTGCCAACACAACGCCATCCTTGGTGCGGCCGACAACGCGTTCGGCGACCCAGTCGGCGGACTTTTCGTCAAGTTGCGCGGCGGCGGCGTGCATCGATTTCCAGAACGCCTCGACGTCCTGATTCAGTTCGCGCATGACGAGATAGCTGCCGTCCAATCCTAAGCTTTTCTGGATAGTGGGGCTTCTCTGGATAGTGGGGCTTCGCAGGTCGTCGGGTCCGTTGGGGACGGGTGGCAGGGTTGCCGCCGCACCCGGTGCCGTGGCCTCGACGACGGGGCCGGGGGCGGGCTCGTTCGAGGAATCGATCAGGCCGATGACAAGGTCGCCGGCGGCCACGCCGTGAATTGCGTCGCGCGGATAGGGTTTGCCGGATTTCGTCACGATTCCGTCGCCGTAGGGCGAAGGTTGGGAAATGCCATCGGCAAAGCCGAAATGTTCGCGCGCGATCGGCGGGTCGCTGCTGTCGAATTGCAATGAGAGGCCGAGTTCGTGAGCGATCGCCACGCCCGAGGCCGCCAATTTGGCACGCACCGGGGCGGCGAACGACGCGAGCGAAGCGGCATCCGTATGATACAGCAACAACGCCGCGTGCACGCTCTTGTCGGCATGAATGGCGGTTTCGCCAGGCGGCGGCGGCGCATTGCCGCCCCACAGCGGCCGGCCGGTGCGCCCGGGGGGTTCCAGCAGATCGTCGCCGAGGCGCGCGCGCCGGTTCGGCTCGTGCATGCCTTCGACGAAGGGCGCGGCGAAGCTCTGCACAACGGCTTCGTCCAGGCCCAGCAGGCGCAGGCCGGTAACGGTGAACGCCAGCGCGGCGCAGGCGGCATCGTTGCCGGAATCATCGACCGCCTTGCCGGTGGCGGGGGTGACGGCAAGCGCGTTGTCGCCATTCAGCAGCGCGTGCAGCCAGGCGCTGCCCGGCGCGGCACTCGCGTCCAGCAGCAGCGCCACCGCTTCGGACAGGTGCGCGAACGGGCTGACGATGAGGCCTTGCGCGCGGGCAGCGTGCGGCGGCGCCAGGCGCCAGCTTCCGGGATTTTGCGTTTGCTCCGTTGTCGATCCGGGCATCGCTAAAGGTCCCTTGCCCAAGTGGCGGCCTTGTCCGGCGGGAGAGTCTTCGCGCTGAGGCCCTGCGCGACACGCGACTGCCGCCAGATCTGGTTCACCGTGAGGTTCGGGTAGGCGGCGTACCAGAGCCGGCTCGGCGTCATCGAGCAGCGCGCCCAGGCCTTGAATTTGCGGCCCTGCGTGGCGCCGTCCAGCGTGAGGTAACGCGCGGGCGGGAAGCCCAGGCAATTGCCCCAGGCGAGCGTCAGGCCGGCGTGCGCCTTTTCGATGAAATCATCCAGGTAGCTTTCCCAACTGCCGTCGAAATTGGACAGGAACAGCAACCTGTTCCCGCCGTCGACAATGCCCCAATGGGCGAAATGGATCGTTCGCATGCTGCCAAGATAGCCGTCCGTTGCGATGTAGCGCACGGCCAGGTTCAGCGCACGCATGCCGAAACGAAGCAGGAAGGCGCGGAACAGGCCTGGCTTGATGATAACGACGCTGCCCATGTGGTCGGCACCGGCGACATGCAAATCCTCCCAATCCTGCAGCGCGCGCACCGCGGCCGGATCTGGCACCGAGTCAGGCGGCGCCGGATCGGCGCGTTCGCGCCGGCGCAGTGAAGCGAGCAGCAGCAGCACGCTCGCCAGCGGAATTCCCACCAGGAACAGCAACGCCGCGATCGGTTTGCCGCCGATCGCGAAAAACGCGAGCACCGCCGCCGCAACCAAGCCGGCCGCGAGCATCCACCATGCCTCGGTCGCCGGCTTGCGGCCCGCCAGGGTCAGCAAATCGCCGATATCGTGCAACTGGGTCATGCACGCGGCGCCGGTGAGCAGGGCGAATGTGAGCGTATCCGCAACGGGATGGCGCGTGAATGCGCCGAGCACTTCGGCCAGCAGCAGCCAGGGCAGGAAGGCGGCGACCAGCACAATAATTGCAAAGATCAGCAGCCGGCTCTGGTCGCGGCTGTGGTCTTCCACCGTAATGCCCGGTGTCCAGGGCTCGTCCAGCCAGGAGAAGTCCGCCACGAGCTGGGGCCGCAGCCAGGCGTGGATCGCGGCTGCACCCGATGTGACAACATCGGCGGGCGGCGGCAGCAGTTTCTCCGCTGCGACGAACATGGCATTCTGCCTCAAGATGCGGTCGCGCGACAGGCCGCGGGCACCGGCGTGGCTCGCGGCGGGAAACACGCTCTGGCGATCGAGCAGCGGGGCGATGGGCGAGCGCGAGAGGGGTGCGACCACCGCCTTGAACATGGCATCGAAAAGGCCGCGCGGCGGGGCGCACAGGCGCAGCAGGGCGCGGATATCCTCGCCGATCAGGGCTTCCAGCGTGGGCCAGAACGGCCCGGAGGCGCCGTCGACGTTGGCTTCCAGAACGAATAGCGGGTTGGCCGGAATGTCGCCCGCGGGCACGCCCGCGCCGGGGGCGAACAGCAGGATGGACATGAAATGCAGGGTCGGCAGATTGGCGCGCAGGACGGCGAAATCGTCGGTATCGCCGCCGAGTTTTTCGCGCAGTGCCAGGATGGCCGCATGCAGCGCGTCCACCTGTTCCGGCGGCACCGGCAGGACAACGCTGACGATGGTCTGTTGCATACGCTTCCCCACCGATCGTTGAAGCGTACGTTCCACCTTACGGATTCATCCGTCAAGGGCCGCTGACAAAAAGAACAGGAAGCAGTTCTATTTTGAAGAAAGAATCAAAAAACCTTCATCTATAAAGTCTGGTTAAAAGTAACAAAGTCTAGTTAAAATATCGCATCTGATCGAAATATGCGATCGAACCGAACTGTGCCGGGGGCACACCGGACGACACGACGACGATCGGCTGTGGCGGCGCGACGCCTTGTTGTAACAGCATGATATCCTTCGACTTGTAGTAAAGCTTTGGGTCAAACAGCGTAATGAGTTCGATTTCCCAGGCGCCGCTTTGCATCACCTGGCCATACAGGTGGCATTTCAACCCAACATTCGGGCCCCAATCGACCGCCACCGACATGTGGTAGCCGAAAGTGCTATGATACTTGTCGGGGTGAATTCCCTTGTCCACGCACAACGGCGACTCGGCGGCGGTGACGCAAGAAACGAAAGTTTCAGCGCTGCCACGTTCGCTCGGGTGGCACCACAGGCGCGCGGTGGGCATCTTATGCAACATTACGTAGATTTCGCGCTGCGACGCGCTCGAGGCCGGCCTGGTCGCGGTCGCACGATAAATGTTAACGTTGTTATCTGAACTGTTCCAACCCTCAGCAAATCGGATAGTGCCCATAGCAAACCCCCGATGATTTCAGAAAGGCCAGACTTCAACAAGCGTCGACAAAACTAATGTAGTCCGCCCGAATGCGTTCTGGCAAGCGAGCGAAATCCGGCATCAACACGCGAGAAGTCCAAGCGGTTCAGGTAACCCCAAAGCTCGTTTGTCTCGCCACCCCGGTGCTATGGTCTTAGCGGCCCCGTCATTTCGGCTGGCCGCACCCATTTTTCAAATTGTTCCGATGTGAGATATCCCAGTGCCAGTGCCGCGTCCTTCAGGCCGGTGCCCTCCCGGTGCGCCTTCAAGGCGATCTCCGCCGATTTTTCATAGCCGATATGCGGATTGAGCGCGGTCACCAGCATCAGCGAATTGCCGACATTCTGGGCGATCCGCGCGTAATCCGGCTCGATCCCCACGGCGCAATGGTCGTTGAACGCCAGGCACCCGTCCGCCAGCAAACCGGCGGATTCCAGAACGTTATGCAACATCACCGGTTTGTACACGTTCAACTGGAAATTGCCCTGGCTCGCGGCGAACGCCACTGCCGCGTCGTTGCCGTACACCTGCACCGCGACCATGGTCAGCGCCTCGGACTGCGTGGGGTTCACCTTGCCCGGCATGATGGAACTGCCCGGCTCGTTCTCCGGAATGCGGATTTCGCCGATGCCGGCGCGCGGGCCGCAGGCGTACCAGCGCACGTCGTTGGCAATCTTCATCAACGCGCCCGCCAGCGTGCGCAACGTCGCGCTCACCGTCGCCATTGCGTCGTGCGCCGAGAGGGCGGCGAACTTGTTCGGTGCCGACACGAACGCAAAACCCGTATCCGCCGCCAGGTGCGCTGCGACCCGGTCGCCGAATTCGGGGTGCGCGTTCAATCCGGTGCCGACCGCCGTGCCACCGATCGCCAGTTCGTAGAGGCCCGGCAAAACGGCGCGGATCGACGCCACCGCGCCGTCGAGCTGCGCCACCCAGCCGCCGATCGCCTGGCCCAGCGTGATCGGCGTCGCGTCCTGCAAATGCGTCCGGCCGATCATGACGACACCGGCGAATTCTTCCGCCTTCGCATGCAGGGTGGCGCGCAATTTCGCGACGGCGGGAAGCAGCACATGCTCGATCTCCTCCACGACCGCGACATGCATGGCGGTGGGGAAGGTATCGTTGCTGGATTGACCGAGATTGACGTCGTCGTTCGGATGGATCGGCTTCTTCGATCCCACCACACCGCCGGCAAGCTCGATCGCGCGGTTGGAAATCACCTCGTTGGCGTTCATGTTGGTCTGCGTGCCGGAACCGGTCTGGAACACCACCAGGGGAAACTGGTCGTCGAGCGCGCCGCTTGTCACTTGGGCGGCGGCCTGGGTGATCAGATCGACCTTTTCAGCCGAGAGCGCGCCGAGCTCGCCGTTGGCGCGGGCCGCGGCCGATTTCAGCAAGCCGAAAGCGCGGATCAGGCGCCTTGTGAAGCGAAAGCGGGCCACGCCGATGGGAAAATTCTCGATCGAGCGCTGCGTCTGCGCGCCCCAGAGCTTGTCGGCCGGCACGTAGACCGGACCCAGCGCGTCCTTGTCGAGGCGATATCCGGGTTTGTGGGCGAGGTCGGCCATCTATATATCCCATGAGAAGAAAAGAAAGAACTTCTTTTTTGAAAAAAAGAAGCAAAAAACTTTTATCTATTGCCGGCGGCACCTAGTTGGCTTTTTGGGATCGGCTGCTGGCCGCAATTAGTAAAAGTTTTTTGGTTCTTTTTTTCAAAAAAGAACTGCTTCCCCTTTTGTTTAGGTCACCTTAATGCCCTACGGACTCCTGCTTTTGTTGCAGATCGGCTTCGCCATCCACGCCTACCGCACCGGGCGGATGAATCCTTGGCTATGGATCATCGTGTTCGTGCCCGCCATCGGCTGCCTGCTTTACCTCATTCTGGAAATTGTTCCCGAGCTTGCCGGGGGTGCCACCGCGCGGCGCATGAAGCGGGACCTGGTGGCGACCGTCGATCCCGGCCGCGACTATAGGGCGCTCGCACGGGAGGTCGAAATCGCGCCGACCGTTCACAACCGCATGCACCTGGCCGATGAGTGCGTGCGCCTTGGCCGCATGGATGAGGCGCAAGCCCTCTACGCCGCCTGCGCCACGGGATTGCACGCGGCCGATCCCGCCATTCTCGGCGGCCTGGCACGCACGCGTCTGGCGACCGGCGACCTGGCCGGTGCGCGCGAGGCGCTCACTGCCTTGCGGGCGGAAAACCCGGATTGGCGGCCGGCGGAAGTAGCCTTGCTCGATGCCCGCGTGCTGCAGGGCATGGGCCAGACGCAGGAGGCGCTGGCGGCATTACGGGCGTTGGCGGCGACCTATCCAGGCGAGGAGGCACGCTGCCGTTACGCCGAGCTGCTGGCCGGCACCGGACAGCCGGAGGCGGCGCGCGCCGAATACCGCGAAATCATTCGCCGCGTTGACCTGCAAGGCCGCGTCTACCGCAAAGCTCAGCAGGCCTGGTATGACACGGCCCGCCGGGGCGTAGGGTAAAGGAAGCCGTTCTTTTTTGAAAAAAAGAACGGCTTCCTTAAACTTGTTCCGCCTCATTCCGAAGCCGCCGAAAACTGCGCAGGCTGAACGGCAGCATCCCCAGATAAATCAACCCGCATGCGGCCAGCGCCGCCCAGGGGTCCGCCATCAGCAGGGCGGCCATCAAGCCCGTGCTCAGCAGCAGCGGGAGCACGTATTCGCTCGGCACCTTGAAATTCTTGAAGCTCCAGACCGGCAGCGTGCACACCAGCAACACCGACGTGCCGACGAGCGTGGCTGCCACGAACACAGGGTGCTGGGCGATCGCGCCAACGTAGGCCCAGTGCTGGTCGCTTGCCTCCAGCCCGAGGAAAAGCGGGAACAGAACCACGCCGGCGCCGGCGGGGGCGGGCACGCCGGTGAAAAAGCTCTGTGCGTAGGCCGGCTTCGGCGCGCCCTCCAAGGCTGCGTTGAAGCGCGCCAGGCGTAGCGCCATGCACACCGCGAACATGATGCACGGCATGTAGGCGTAACGGCCGGCGCCTTTCAGCGACCAGAGATACAGGATGAGCGCGGGCGCGATGCCGAAGCAGCAGAAATCGGCCAGGCTGTCGAACTCGGCGCCAAAACGGCTGGTGCCTTTCAGCAGGCGGGCGATCCGCCCGTCGGCGGCGTCGAACAAGGCCGCGGCCAGGACAAAAGCGGCGGCGTGGCCCCATCGCTGGTCCAGGGCATCGTGGATGCCGTTCAGGCCGGCGCACAGGCCGAGCAGCGTCACCAGGTTCGGGATCACCTGGTTGAACGAGGGGCCCTTGAAGCGCGGGCGGCGGCGGATGCGGCGCAAGCGGCGCCCTGGTGATCCATCCATCGCTTAAGGGGCCTGAGAAATGGGGCCTGGCAAAATGGCCATCACGGTTTCGCCTCCCACGGCGGTCTGGCCCACGGATACCACCGGAGTGACCCCGGGCGGGAGGAAAATGTCGGTGCGGCTGCCGAAGCGGATGATGCCGAAGCGGGCGCCCGCCGCCACTATGTCGCCGGCGCGCAAATCGCACAGGATGCGGCGGGCGATCAGGCCGGCGATTTGCACCACCGCCATGTCGCGCCCGTCCGGCAAGCGCAGTGCGATGGCATTGCGTTCATTCGCCTCGCCGGCCGCCGGGTCGGCGGCGTTCAGGAAGCGCCCGCGCGTATGGACGACGCCGGTAACCGTGGCGGCGGCCGGCACGCGGTTCACATGCACGTTCAGCACGCTCAGGAAGGTGGCAATGCGCCATCTCGGCTCGGCGCCCAGACCGAGCTCGGGCGGCGGCACGGCCATGTCTACACTGGTGATGCGCCCGTCCGCCGCGGCCAGGACCGCACCGGGAATCATCGACGGCACACGCTCCGGATCGCGAAAGAAAAACCAGCAAACCAGCGCAATCGCCACGCCAATGCCGATCAGCGGGTGCCAGGTGAACAGGCCGAAGACGGAAACGGCCACGCCACCGGCGATAAACGGCCGGCCGGCGCGGTGCGGCGGGGCCAGCACGGCGGCCATGGTACCAAGCAGACCCATCGGCAAGGTTCATGGAGGCTTTACTGATTGAGGGTCAAGGTGTGCGGTATCCACCCGCAGGAGCCGCTGCATGGTCGCCACCCCCATCCCGCTCGGGCCTTTCCTGGTTCAGGAAAACGGCCACCTGGAGCTGCGCAAGCCGGACGATGAGCCGGGCTTTACCTTCCTGTGGCGCGGGCGGCGTTTTGCCGTGCGGATCAGGCGCGATCGCATGAGCTTCAGTGTTCCCGTCGGCCGGCTGCCGAGCACGTCGGCCGGCGGCGGCCGGCGCGAGGCGGCGATGGCGCTGTTGCGCGCGCTTGGCCGCAATCTGCCAGCCGGATGGCGCATGCGCCTTCTGCCTGACCATCGCGTGCAGATCGATTCCGACCAGCACATGGGTCTGCCGACCACCGCCAGCGCGCTGATGGCACCCGTGGTGGGCCTCGTTCTGCGAACCGCCCCGTTGCTGGACCTGATGGACGAGTGCGGTTTGGCCTAATTAGTCGTCGGTCATCGGTCGTCGGTGGCAGTTATCATCTGCGCCTTCCGACGGCCGAGGACCGAAAACCGACAGCCGGGCCCGTCCCTGGCCACGCCATGCCGCACGTGCTAACGCGCCGGCTCAATGCCGCTTCCGCTCGTTGCCGTGCTCAACGGCCCAAATCTCAACATGCTCGGATCACGTGAACCGACGCTGTACGGCGCCGCCACGCTGGACGACCTGGAGGCTCTCTGCGCGGAGACGGCGCAGGCGCTCGACCTGTCGATCGACTTCCGCCAGACCAACCACGAAGGCGAGCTGATTACCTGGGTGCAGGAGTGCCGCGACCGCGCCCGCGGCATCGTGATCAACCCCGGCGGATACAGCCACACCTCCGTGGCCCTGATGGACGCGCTGCTGGCGGCGGAACTGCCGGTGGTGGAGGTGCATCTGACCAACATACATGCCCGCGAGGAATTTCGGCGCCATTCGCTGATATCCCGCGTGGCCAACGGCGTCATTTGCGGCCTGGGCATACGAGGCTACGGCCTGGCCCTGACCGCGATCGCCGAAATCATACTGGATGAAGATCAATGACCCGTCTGCCGGTGGATACCGAGGCGATCAGGACGCTCGCGCAGATCCTGCAGGACACGGGTCTCACCGAAATCGAGATCTCCGAGAAGGATAGCCGCATCCGCGTTGTGCGGGCGCCGGCGCAGATCGCCGCCGTGGTGCCGGCCGCGGCCCCAGGGGCACAAGCGGCGTCGCCGGCCGCCACGACGGCGGCAACCCCAAGTGCTGACGGCACCGAGGATTTCGCCCAGCATCCGGGTGCGGTGAAAAGCCCGATGGTGGGAATCGCCTTCCTGTCGCCCGAGCCGGGCGCGCCGCCCTTCGTCACTGCAGGGCAAAGCGTTGCCGCCGGCCAGACCTTGCTGCTCATCGAGGCGATGAAGACGTTCAACCAGATCAAGGCGCCCCGTTCCGGCACCATTACGCGCATCATGGCTCAATCGTCGGTGCCGGTGGAATACGGGCAGGTGCTGATGGTGATCGACTAAATCCCGGTCGTCGGTCGTCGGTCGTCGGGTAAAGCGGCTTGCGTTTCACGTCCGACGACCGACGACTGAAAGCTCTCTCATGAAGTCGCTGTTCGGAAAAATACTTATAGCCAACCGCGGCGAAATTGCGCTGCGGGTGCAGCGCGCCTGCCGCGAGCTGGGTATCCCCACCGTTGCCGTTCATTCGACCGCAGACGCGGAGGCGATGCATGTGCGCCTGTCGGACGAAAGCGTCTGCATCGGGCCGCCCTCGGCGCGCGAAAGTTATTTGAACATGGCGGGGATCCTTTCCGCCGCCCACGTCACCGGTGCGGACGCGATCCATCCGGGCTACGGATTTCTGTCAGAAAATGCCGGGTTCGCCGAAATGGTCGAAGCGCATGGCATGACTTTCATCGGCCCAAGCTCAGAACATATCCGCATGATGGGCGACAAGATCACCGCCAAATCCGCGATGGCGCGGCTCGGCGTGCCGCTGGTGCCGGGCTCGGACGGGGCGTTGCCTGACCTCGAGACCGCGCGCGAGGTCGCGGCGCGCATCGGCTATCCGGTGCTGATAAAGGCCGCGGCCGGTGGCGGCGGGCGCGGCATGAAAGTCGCCGAGAGCGAAGATGAACTGGAGGAGGCGTGGCGGGTCGCCCGCACCGAGGCGCGCGCCGCCTTCGGCAACGACGAGGTGTATCTGGAAAAATACCTCGACCGGCCGCGCCATATCGAATTGCAAGTGTTGGCCGACAGCTTCGGCGAAGTTGTTCATTTCGGCGAGCGCGATTGCAGCCTGCAGCGCCGCCACCAGAAAATTCTCGAGGAGGCGGGTTCGCCGGCGCTGAACGCTTCGCAGCGCGATGCGATCGGCGCCACCGCCACCGCCGCCCTGAAGGAACTCGGGTTCCGCAATGCCGGCACGCTGGAATTCCTCTATCAGGATGGCCAGTTCGCGTTCATCGAAATGAATACTCGCCTCCAGGTGGAACATCCGGTGACCGAAATGGTGTGCGGCGTGGACCTGGTGCGCGAACAGATCCGCATCGCGGCGGGGCAGCCCCTGGGCTACAGCCAGGCGGACGTGAAATTCTACGGCCACGCCATCGAATGCCGGGTGAATGCGGAGGATCCGGAATCCTTCATGCCCACGCCGGGGCGGGTGCAGGCCTATCACGCGCCGGGCGGCCTTGGGGTGCGCGTCGATTCCGCCCTGTATGCCGGCTATGTGGTGCCGCCTTACTACGACAGCATGATTGCCAAGCTGATCGTTCATGCGCCGACTCGCCCCGAGGCGATTGCCCGCCTGCGCCGCGCGCTGGAGGAGTTTGCCGTGCTGGGGATAAAGACCACGCTGCCGTTGCACCAGCGCATTGTCGAGGATCCGCAATTTCAGGCGGGGGATTATACGATACACTGGCTGGAGAAGTTTGTCGCTGAGCAGAAGGAGTAAGAAAGCAGTTCCTTTTTTGAAAAAAGAACCGCTTCCTTCTTCCTATACGTCCAGGGCCATCATCAATTTAGTCTTCTCCTCGACTATCACGAATTCAAATGCACGCGCCGTCCGGGCGATGATCAGCCGGAATTGCGGCATGAGCGGCGATTCCATGCCGAATTGCGCGTTCGCGGCGTTGCATTCGCGCCCCAGCGAGGTGGGGCTGTCGGTAAAATATTTCAGTAGCCCAAGGAGTTTCATGCGCAGTATGGTAATGCGTGGCGAGGCAACTTCGGCGTCCTGGCCAAAATGGTTTGAAACATAGGCGACCTTGTTGACCTGCACATAGGTGTCCATTCCTTTCCTGCGCCGGGCGCGATCCTTTGCCGCCTGTGGCCGTTCGGGGATGCCGCCAGTGAGTTTATGAAAAAGCTCGTCGTTTGGCCAATTGGCGACCGCGTTTTCGACCATGCGCTGCAGGGACCATCCGGCCGCCGGTGCCACGTCGAGGAAGTAGGCCGCGCTGTCGGTGAATATCGCAAAAAGCAATGGATTGCCGCGCGCGACGTAGCCGTCCGGGCCGATTGTGCTGGCAATATGCAAGTAGTGAAGATTCCACTCGCTGAGAAGGAAGTCCACGTTGCGAGGGCGGCGCACATCCTGCAAATAGCTGAAGCGGAGGCGACGGCTCAAGTGCGGTGTCAGGTCCGCGCCTTGAACCACCTTGTCCCACACCAGCCCTATTTCCCGCGACGATGCGGTGAACTGCGGATTCTGTATCAATTCCGGCGCGATCAGCAAATTGCGGGGATGCGGGTGCACAACCCGGCCGCGCAGCGTGAGAAAGCAGTCGAGCAGCCGCTCCGTGGTCATCGAATTGAGCCACTTCGCCGCATCCGCATCCGGCGTCGGCAAATACTTCAGTATTTCGGCACGAAGGTCGGCTTCGAGGTCCATAAATCTCGCCGGAGGTGATTGCGCAGGCACGCCATCGTTTGGGGCAGGCGTTTACGGCGCCAGACGTGTGGCCGCCAGTGTGGCGCCGTCGATCGTGCCGGAAAGCTGTGCCATTGCCTCGATCTGCTGGTCGTCCCAGGTGATTACCATGCTGCCGCGATGCTTCCCCGCGGCGAAGGTCACTTGCGACTCTAACTGGCCGGTGATCTGATGCCAGTCAATGCGGCCTGTCACGGTCAGGTCGTCGGCCCAGGCGCATTTCTTCAACGTCAGCCGGTAGCCGTCGGCGATCGTGGAGAGCGAGAAAGATCCGCCGCGAAGCCCGGCGCCGTGGCCAGCGCTGGTGACATAGTATCGCGCCACGGCGTCGCCGACCGTTTCGGCGACCGCACTTGCAAGCTTGAGGCCGGCCGGGCTCACCTGGTTTCCCGTTTCCGCCACGGCGGGTGCCACATCACTGTAATGAACTGCGAACACCGGCACCGTGCGGATGGGGCGAATCGTCGCCAGACACCCCGTATCACCGGTATTGCCGCCGGAACGCACGAATGCGCGGACGATCGGGCCGATACATTGCGAAAGATCCTGGCCGTTCGGCGGAACAAAATACCCCGCGTCGCCGATCGCCGATTCGTGCACCAGGTTGGGCGTTTCGATATACGTCGAATCTGGAAACAACGCGGCCGTGGCACGCCCCTCGCTCGGAGACGTCACCGTGTCCAGCTCTCCGCTCAGCACCAAAACGGGCACGGAGGGGAAAACCGACCCAGCCGGAATGGGCTGGGCCGGCACGATTCCCTCTACGGGAGCCGGCCAGGGCAGGCAGGTGTCGAATTCCTCGGCGTTCATTTGGCTGAACACCGCATCGTTTATGGTGAACGGTGCGTAGGTGTCCGGATGGTTTTCACGCAGGCGGTCGAGCGAGCGTTCGTACTGACGACGCCGCTCCGGTAATTTGGCGTAGAGTGAAAAGTTCGTTCCGTACTCCGCACACTGCACCGCATCCGCCAGGCCGACGCTGAACGAGGTGGCGCTGCCGCCCCCGGAATAGGAGTCGCGGGCTTCGGCAACGAGACGCAGCAATGGCAGGGGGTCGGCATTGTCCAGCCACGCGCGGCCAGCCGCGTCCAGATCGCGCCAGGTGGCGGGCGCGTTGCCGGCATTCGCGACGATCAGGAACAGGCCGGCGGGGTCGGCGGTCACGTGCCGCGGCTCGCCGTTCTCGCCTGGCGCATCGCCGGTGACAGGCTGCGCGCGCAGCGCCGATAGCAGGGTTGCGAAGCGGGCGCGGGCCGAGCCGCCGAGGGCGCGGCAAGGTTGCGAGCGGCGGCAGGCGATTTCCATCGCCTGCTGGCCATGGTTCACTTCCGAATTGGAATTGTCCCCGAGCACAGGATAGGCGCTGTCCAGCACCATGGTGCGCAACACCTGCGGATGCAGCACGGCGAACACCTGGCCGAACCAGGTGCCGTAGCTGTCACCGTAATAATCCACCGGGCCGAGTTGCAGGGCGGCCAACACGGCGGCAATATCGTCCGCCGCGTCCGCCGAGCGGTAAAACCAGGCGTTGCCGCCGAGTTGCCGGGCACACAAGGCGACATCGTGAAGGTTCGGATTGTAGGCCTTTTGCAACGGCGGACAATCGATCGGCGAGGAGCGGCCGGTGCCGCGTTTGTCGATAAGCAGAATGTCGCGCCGCGTGCGTAATGGCGCGAACAGCCTGATATAGCCGTCGCGCGAGCCGGTGGTGGAATAGCCCGGCCCACCCTCCTGCGCCAGGATCACGCCCGCCGGCGGCGCGTAGGTGTTGGTGCGCGGATAGTATTCGAAGCCGACGGTGATGGTGCCCGGCGTGCCGCCGCTGCGGTCGAGCGGCTGCGTAATGCTGCCGCAGAAGCCGAAATACTCGGCGTTGCAGAAATGCAGGGTGAGGGTGCCGACTTTGATTGGGGCGGCGGCGGCGAGCAAAAGACAGAAGAAAGGAAGCAGTTCTTTTTTGAAAAAAAGAACCAAAAAACTTTTATTCATGTCGGGCAACACAAGTGCGTCTGTGTTGAACGCGGCGCGGGCCGCAATTTGCAAAAGTTTTTTGGTTCTTTTTTTCAAAAAAGAACTGCTTCCTTTCTTCACCTAAAACCTCGCCGTAACGGTAAACGTCGCCGAAAAAGGCTCCCCCGGCAAGCCATCCTCATAGGCATTGCCAAGATACTCCCCGTTCACCGGCGGAATCTGGCTGTAATAATATTGCCAATAGCGTTCGTTGAACAGGTTCTGCAAATTCAGGTCGAATTTCACATTCTTCAGCATCGGCAAAGACGGCGTCGGCATCGTATAACTGAGCAGCAGGTTGTACACCGTGAAAGCGTGCAGCTTGTGGTTCGGATCGGTGACGGTGTCGCCTTGCGTGACCGACGGATCGTAACCCGGGATGACCTGATTGATGCTGAGGTCGTAGGTTTCGTATTGCGGGCCGGTAAACTGGCCGGACAGGCGGGCGGAAAAAGCGTCCTGATCGAAAAAGATGTTTTTGGTGTCATAGTCGGCGCCAAAATTCGCCAGGAACGCGGGGACCCCGGAAATCGGCGTGTCCTTGAACGCGAGCCCGTACTGATCCTCGCCTATGGTGGTGAAGGCCGGATTGGTCTTGAGGTATTTGGCCAGCAGATAGGAACCGTTGGCAAACACCTGCCAATTCGGATTTATCTGCCAGGTGACGGCGGCTTCCACGCCCTTGAATTCGCGTTCGCCGTTGTTGCCGTAGAAATTATTGCCTTGCGACAGGCCGGAACCGGCATTGTAGCCGAAATCGCGATCGACCTTCTGATAGAAATAGTCGGCTTTGAGCAGCAGGACGGAGGTGTCGTAAATCATGCCGGCCTCGTACATGTGCACAATGCTGGCATACGGCACGCCGCCGCCGGAGGTGGGGCCGAAATCGTTGGTCGGCGCGAACAAGGCCGAGGTGCCATAACTGGCATAAACCGACGTGCCGGCGATGGCCGGCAGAACGCGGTCGAGATCGTAGGATATATTGAAGAACGGCAGCGCATCGCGATCGTATTTATGGAATTTGTAGGACGGTATGTAGGTGACCGGACCGTCCGGGAACTGCACCGTGGGAGTACCGACCTGGGCGAAGAAATCGGCCTTGTTGCTGGAATATGTGCCTTCCAGCGTGCCGCCCGGGGTGATGTGCAGCGTGTTGTCGAGGAGGTCGATCTTGTCCTGCGCATAGGCGACGTAGATCGTGCGGCTGGAACCGCCATTATATCCGTTCGGCTGGAACTCGTTGTAGCCGTTGATGCTGGGGATATCCGGCGTTCCCCACACATAGCTGGTGGGCGTGGGCGCGGTTTCCTTGGCGACCAGGCCGCCGATCTTGATGGTGTTGTCAGGCAGGAAAATGGTGGCGTGCGGCTGGACGCCGTAGCTGTCGGTGTGGCTGTAGAAGGATTGTGCGTTGAGGCCGCAAGGCGACTGGTTGGCCGAACCAGGTGCTCCGAGGCCGGCCAGGTCGAGCGGGCATGTTTTCGGGTTGTTGTAAAACTTTGCAGGGTCATAGGCGAAATAGCCGGGCACGTAATAGTAGCCGGGGCCGACCGCGAACTGGCTGGGATAAAAGAAATTGTAAGGCACATCGACATAGGGGTAGACGTTCGGCGGGCTGCCGTTATAGGCGACGTCGGGGTTTTCCCAGTTCTCCTCGGCGGCGTCGGAATTGCGATAGAATGCCGAAACACCAACGGACAGGTAATCATTGATGTAAGTGTCATCCTTCACATACATCGTAAGGTATTTATCCTGTTCGTGAAAGAACAGTTGGTCGGTGGGGTAATTGGAAAAGCGGCCGTACTGGGTCAGCAACTGCGAAGGCGTCGGCTGGCCAAGCAGAGTGCCGCCGCCGGTGTTGAACAAAACGGTGGCCTGAAACTTCGACAATCCGTCGTCGTACGGCTTGTCGAAGGCGAATTCCATGTTGTTGTAGCGCGCCGGCGTGTAGGCGACGTAGCCGCCGGATTGCAGGTTGCTGTATTGCAGAAGCAGCTTTGGCGCGTTGTCGCCGGTGCCGAACAGACCGTCCAGCTTGCCGGAATCGATTTCAAAGCCGCTTTCGTAGGTGTCGAAGGAGGCGATGGTGCCGGTGACATCGATGTGGAAATCGTCGCTCGAGCGCTTGCTCTGATACGCAATGGTGCCGCCGATGGTGCCGAACGTGCTCTTGTCGGGATAGGCGACGCCCGGATAGATCGTAACTCCTTCGATCTGGTCCAGCGTGAAGCGGTTGCCGAGATAGCCGGTGGTGCCGCCGTTCAGCAAATCCTGCATCGGCACATCGTCCAGGGTTGCGGCCACCTCCAGGCCGCGGGTGCCACGAATGGACAGCACGGGGGAATTTTCGCCGGGGCCGGATTGATAGACGTACACCGAGGGCGCCTGGCGCAGCAGGGTGGAGGTGCTGCCGAGCGTGCCCTCCTGCTTGATCTGCTTTTTGCCCAGTTCGGTGACGGCGCTGGGCGAATTCTTTTCCTTAAGCAGGCGCTTCTGGGCTTTCACTCGCACCTGTTCCTGCTGCACCGGCTGGTTGTCGGCCGCCGTTTGCGCCAGGGCCACGGCCGGAAACGAAAGGCACACCAAACCGAAAAGACGTGCACGACGCATACTGGATCCCCCGAGGACGATGCGGGGGGCATAATGCAGACGGTGTGCCGAGCGGTGAAGAGCCGAAGGCCCGCCGGTTGTGAAATTGCGACCGTTCGATCACAGGTGTTTTTGCCATGCGGCCACACACGCGCGCTTCACATTTGCCCGCTGCCACACTTACATTGGCACCGATGGTCCGCGTCGCGCGCACACTCGAAGACCCCGATCTGGCGGCCAACCGGCAAACCGCCAGTCTGGCGGCGCTGGCGCTGCTTCTGGGCCTGGTGGTGGCCGGCCTATTCCTGATCGATCGGTTGCGCGTGGAAGCGGCGCGGCAGGATTGCGCGCTGGCTGGCCGAAGCCTGTGCGTGGTGCTGGGCGGCCGGTAGGGTCGCCGTGCCGCGCTCATAGACTGGCTCCGCGGCCATCACCTGCCGCCGCACGGTGGCGCCCAACGGCAAGGGGAGCGCGGAATAAGCGTCCTTGATCGCCTCGGTGAGTGTGACGCCGGCGAGGTTGGACGCAACCGCGTGGCCCACCTGTTCCCACACCGGCCATCCGCGCAGCACGGCCGACCAATCCACCGGCGGCACGAACAGCGCCACGTCGCGGCGCTCCGGGCGGAACATGGCGCTGGCGAGCAGGCCGGTAATCTGGCGCGGACTGAACGGGGTGCCGTGGCCGAACGGGGTGGCTTCGACATGCGCCCACAGGCCGAGCCGGTTCGGCGCCACGACGAGCAGGCGGCCGTCATCCTTCAGCACGCGCCACACCTCGCGCAGCAGACGCCGGCAATCGTCCGCGTGTTCCACCGCATGGACCAGGAGTACCCGGTCGAAGGTCAGGTCGGGGAACGGCAGGCGGTCCTCGGCCACGACACAGGCATGCCCAGCGGTGGCCGGGGCCAGCGGTGCGGCGATGGCGTCGATGCAGCGATAGGCGGTTGGCTGCCACAGTTTCAGATAGGGCGTCGCGTAGCCGATCCCCAGCACGTCCATCCCGCGCGCGTCCGGCCAGAAGGCCGCCAGCCGGTCACGCAGCACGTCAGCCGCGACGGCGCCGCGGCGCGTGGCGTAGAAGGCGGCGACGGCGTTTTCCGGTTCGTCGATGTCGAGCGTGCCGTGCATGGTGCCGATCGGTGTCCCTGGTGCTACGAAAGCGCCGCCGCAACGGAGGTAGTCAGCATGACGGTCACCGTCCAGCCTGTCCCCATCTTATCAGACAATTATGCCTGGCTCTTGCGTGAGAGCGCCAGCGGTGCCGTGGCCATCGTGGACCCGGCGAACGCGGACGGCGTGACGCCCGCGATCGAGGCGGCGGGGCGGCTGGACCTGATTTTCCTCACCCACCACCATGCGGACCACACGGCGGGCACCGACGCGGTGCGGGCGCGCTGGCGCGCCCTCGTGGTCGGCGCGGCGGCGGATGCCCACCGCCTGCCGGCGTTGGACATCGCGGTGCGCGAAGGCGACACGGTGCCGTTCGGCGACGCCAGCGCACGGGTAATCGATGTGCCGGGCCACACGCGCGGCCACATTGCCTATTTCTTCGCCGACGGGGCGGTGCTGCTGTGCGGTGACACGCTGTTCTCTGTGGGTTGCGGGCGGCTGCTGGAGGGGACGGCGGAGGAAATGTTCGCGTCGCTGCGGAAGTTCGACGCGTTGCCGGACGAGACGCAGGTGGCGTGCGGCCATGAATATACCGAAAGCAACGTGCGGTTCGCGCTGACCGTGGAGCCCGAGAATATCGCGCTGCACGGCCGCGCGCTGGAAGTGAAACAGCTGCTCTCGGCGGGGCGTGCAACGGTGCCGTCGCTGCTGGTGCAGGAACGCGCGACAAATCCGTTTCTTCGGGCGCAGACGGCTCGGCGGCTTGGGGAAATCCGCGCCGCGAAGGACCGGTTTTGAGCGGGGTGGTGCCACGTATCAGCCATATTCTGGAGACGTCGCTTTACGTGGCGGAGCTGCAACGGTCCTGCGCGTTCTATCAGCGCGTGCTGGGCGGCGAGGTCTTTCTCCAGGATGAACGGATGGTGGCGCTGGGCATGCCGGGCGGCAGCGTTTTGTTGCTGTTCGGCCATGGTGCCTCGGCGCAGGGTGCTTCCACGCCGGGGGGACATATTCCGGGGCATGATGCGAGCGGCGAGATGCATCTGGCGTTTGGCATCCCGATCGGTGAACTGGCGGCGTGGGAAAGCCACCTGGGTGCGTGCGCGGTGACGGTGGAGAGCCGGATTACGTGGCCCCGCGGCGGTACGAGCCTATATTTCCGCGATCCGGATAAGCACCTGGTGGAGTTGGCAACCCCCGGCCTCTGGCCTAACTTCTAGGACCCGTAGGGCGGATCAGACACCCTTGCGCCATCCGCCTTCACCGCAAAGACCTATTTCAGTGTGGCCCCACATCCCCCGGATAAAGCACTTTGGTTGTCGCACTACGCTCCGCGTCGTTCAGTTCGCGATAAGTTCCATAAACCAGATCCATCATCGGATTGCTGACGCCAAACCACAGCTTTTCGTTCACAAAATGATGCCGCAGATGATACCGCTTCATCCACCGACCAAACGCCGTCTTCGGCGTATAAGGCTGATGCGCGATGAAATGCACCCACTCATAATACAGCAGCGCTGCCAGCGCCCCCAGCAGCAGCGACGCGACCTCGCCCGCATCGCGCAGCACTGCATAAACCAGCCCGCCCAGCACCAGCGTGTTCGGCACCACATACCACAGCGGCAGAAAAAGCAGGTCCAGCCGCGACGGGTCGACATGGTGGTCGTAATGCAGCCGACGCTGCTTGGCGCGCAGCCAGCCCCGCCGCGCCGGCCGCGCATGAAACAGAAAGCGGTGCGTGCCGTATTCGGTCAGGAAATAGAGCAGCGCTCCAACGCCTACGAGCAGTGGCGAAATGTAGAGAAGCCCAGCGCCGGCAGCCACAAGCAATGCGGCGACGACCAGGATCGCCGCCAAGTT
>Ga0116226_10001443_pt1 | contig 20633 bp, 19 predicted proteins | sample S1TSphfallax_FD_89692 | JGI IMG/M metagenome (GOLD analysis project Ga0116226, IMG submission 89692) | Host-associated microbial communities from peat moss isolated from Minnesota, USA - S1T2_Fa - Sphagnum fallax MG | ecosystem: Host-associated > Plants > Peat moss > Unclassified | place: USA... | reverse complement strand
CCGCCGGATGCCGATGATTTTCCAGTCAGGATGAAGCCGCTCTAGCGGTGGCCACCGCCGCCACCTCGACCGTGACCACCGCCGCCTTCGTGGCCGCCCGAGGGGATGGACGGGAATCCGTGGCCGCCGCGGTGATCGCCGCCACGATATGGTCCTACGCGGTAGCCGCCACCCCAGCCGCCGTAATAGCCGCCGTAGGGCTCATAATAATCGACCCCGAGATCATCGCCGGCATATCCGTAGCCGCCACCATAGCCATATACACCGGCACATCCCACTGCCACCGGCAGGATTGCACCCAAAACAATCGCAACACGCCACGACATGGCGATCATGGCGCAATCACCTTGCTTTCGTCGTCCGACCATTCCATCAGCCCGAACGGTGCCCCGAGCGGATCGGCGACGACAGCGATCAATCCGCCATGCCGATCGACCCGCGGCTCGACGAGAATTTTGCCGCCAAGTGCCGTCACCTTCTTCACCGCGGCCATCACGCCATCGACGCGTACGAAGGCCAGCCAGTGTGGATGCATATTGGGGTGGCCGAGGGGCAGCGAATTGACGCTCGCCCGCGCATAATTTTCGCTGGCCAGCAGCAGATGTGTTTCGCCCGGCGACGGCGGCAGGCTAAACAGCTGATACCCAAATAATGTCTTGTAGAAACTGGCGTCCGTTTCGGGGTCGGTGGTCACCAGCGCGCGCCAGATCCAGGTGCCGGGTGCGGCGAGCACATCTGGCGGATCGCCGCTGCCGGAGGCGAGAATGGCAAACACCGCGCCTTGCGGGTCGGCCAATATTGCCTCGCGGCCGCGGTCCGGCAGGTCATGCGGCGCACGCAACGCGCGGGCACCAGCCTTGACCGCGATTTTTTCCGTGCCATCGACGTCGGTCGTCGAAATGAAGTTCAGCCAGGCAGGTTGCACATGTTGCCCTGGCGGAGCAACCTTTTCGACCAGGCCGGCGACCGGCGTGCCGTTCAGATAGGCTTCCGCATAAGGCGAACGCTCGCCGGCAACGGCATGAAAATTCCAGCCAAGAAGTGCCGCATAGAACTGTTCCGCTGCCGCGATGTCCGGCGTGATCAGTTCCGCGAAAACTGGTTTGCCCACGTAATGCTGGCTGCTCGCCGGCGAAACGATTGGCGGCACCGCGGCGGCGGCCGGCGCGGCGATCAGGGCGGCGGCAAGAATGCCCCACTGCGGACGCATGGAATTTCCTTCAGGGGATTTCGAATCGCCGAACGCCGCGCCGGCGCCGTTGGTTCCTGAGCCGCCACGCCGCACCTGATGAGCAAAAGTTTCGTGGTTCTTTTTTTCAAGAGGGAACCACTTCCTTCCCTTCTATCTTCGCCGCCAACCAAGCAGCCGCCGGCCCCGGCCGCACATCCGCCCGATGCAGCAGGCTAATTGGATACTGAGTTTCGGAAATCTCCGCGACCCGCAGCTGCGTGAGCCGCCCCGCCGCGATATCGTCCGCCACCAGGTGCTCCGGCATATTTCCCCAGCCGAGCCCCGCGACCAGCAGCGCGTGCTTGGCGCCCAGATCCCCCAGCCGCCACGTGCGCAGCGAAAACACCCCGTAGTCCCGGCCCTCGGTGAGGCGGCTGGCGTCGGTCAGTACGAGTTGGATGTGATCGCGGGTAGCGCCGCTGGGCACCCTGTCCAGCGCCGCGAGCGGGTGGGAGGGTGCCGCAACCGGAACGAGCTTCAGGTTGCCGATGGTTTGGCAGCGCAACGCGTCCGGCAGGTCGCCGGCCCAGCCGGAGACGCCGAGCGTGCACACGCCATCCATGACCAGTTGGGTCACGCCGCCGATCGCCTCGATGCGCAGGCGCAGGCCCACGGTGGGGTAGGCGTCGGCGAAGGCGCGCAGGATTTCGGTGAGGCGCGGAATAGGAAACATGACATCCACCGCCAGCGACACTTCCACTTCGGTGCCCTGGCGAAGGGCCATCGCGCGGGCCCGCAGTTCATCGACCTGCAGCGAAACGCGGCGGGCATCGGCCAGCAGGGCGCGGCCGGCCTCGGTCAGCCTCGGGGTGCGGCCCGCGCGGTCGAACAGGTCGACGCCCAGTTGCGCTTCCAGGTTGGAAACGGCGTAGCTGATGACGGATTGGGTGCGGCGCAGCTTACGGGCGGCGGCGGAAAAGCTGCCGGCGTCGGCGATGGCGGCCAGCACGCGCAACTGGTCCAGGGTCGGGTCGCCTATGTCGGGCATCGAATTTCTCGGGGCATCGCATCGAGTTTTTAAGGGTTTTTGCGATGGGTGCCAGCTTCCATCTAGGCGCCGGTTCGGGTTGAACCAGGCAAACGAAACCCGGGAGCATATTATGAGTGCCAACATCCTGATCGCCTTCTATTCGCGCAATGGCTCTACCGAGGCGCTGGCCCGCGCGGTCGGCGAAGGTGCCGCGGCGGAGGGCGCCGAGGTACGCCTGCGGCGCGCCCGCGATATCGTCGGGCCGGACGTGATGGCCCAGGCGCCCGGCTGGAAGGAAAACGCCGCGCGCATGGACGCGGAGTACGAAGCACCGACGGCGGCGGACGTGGAGTGGGCGGACGCGATCGTTTTCGGCACGCCGACGCGGTTCGGCAATGTGAGCGCCGAGCTGAAGGCGTTCATCGACAGCCTGGGCGGGCTGTGGTTCCAGGGCAAGATTAACGGCAAGGTCGGCAGCGCCTTCGTGTCCACGTCCGGCACGCATGGCGGCAACGAAACCACCATCGTGTCGCTCTACATCCCGATGGCGCATCTCGGCCTGATCATCGTGCCCACCGGCTACGCCGACGCATCGTTGTTCAAGGCCGGCACGCCCTACGGTGCAAGCAGCGTCTCCGGCGTCAGCCCTTTGCCGACGGAAGACGACCTGGCGGTGGCACGCTTCCAGGGCAAGCGGGTCGCCCTGGTGGCGCTGAAGCTGAAGTAGGCGGTGTTCAGTTTCCGGTTGTCAGTTGCCGGTTTTCAGTCGACCGTCGCCGTACTGAAAACTGACAACTGACAACTGGAAACTGCTAATGCGCCTTGCCGCCGCCGCTTTTCTCGCCTGCCTTGCCACCACAGCCGATGCCGACCCGGCGATAGACGCCGCCGCCAAACAGACGCTGGCACTTACCGGCGTGCCCGCCGCGAGCGTGGCCGTGGTGCGCGGCGGCAAGATCGTGCTGGCCCAGGCCTACGGCATGGCGCGCGTCTGGCCACCGCTGCCGGCCAGGCCCGACATGGTCTTCGCCATCGGCTCCATCTCGAAACAGTTCACCGTGGCCGGCATCATGTTGCTGGTGCAGGACGGCAAGCTGAGCCTGGACGACCGCGTGGCCAAATACCTGCCGCAACTGACGCAGGCGAACGACATCACGGTGCGCCAGTTGCTGTCGCACACCGCCGGCTATCAGGATTTCTGGCCGGAGGATTATTCCCCGGTCGCGTTCCAGAAGCCGACCACGCCGCTCGCCATCGCCGAGAAATGGGGCGAGAAAAAGCTCGATTTTCCGCCCGGCACCGCCTGGCAATATTCCAACACCGGCTTCGCCATCGCAGCCCTGATTGCCGAAAAGGCCGCCGGCGAACCGTTCTACGATCTCCTGAAAAAGCGAATTTTCGCCCCGCTCGGCATGAAATCGGTGGTCGACTACAACGCACTCGGCATTCCCCCCGGCGGCCCCACCGGCTATGAACGTTACGCTTTCTCACCGCCCCGCCCTGCCCCGCTGGATCGCCCCGGCTGGAGTTTCGGCAGCGGCGAACTCGCCATGACAGCGCACGACCTCGCCCTGTGGGACATCAGCCTGATCAACCGCAGCGTGCTGGCCCCCGCCTCCTACGCCACGATGGAGACGGAGACGAAACTGACGAACGGCAAAGGCACCGGCTACGGCCTCGGCATCGACGTCGGCACCCGCGGCGGCCACCGCTTCTTCGAGCATAGCGGCGAGGAAAGCGGCTTCGTTTCCGAAAACATCGTGTTCCCGGACGACAATGACGCGGTGGTGGTGCTGACCAATCAGGACGCGTCGCGCGCCGCCCGGGTCATAGCGCAGCAAATCGCGCGCATCGCTTTCGGCATCAATCCCGGCGACCCCACCGACAAGCACGCCGCCCTGGTGCTCTCCATGCTGAACGATCTGTCGCATGGGCATGTCGACAAGGAGCGGCTGAACGAGAATGCGCAATCCTATTTCAGCCCGGCGGTGCTGGAGGATTACCGCGCCAGCCTGGCGCCGCTCGGGCTACCCCTCGGCCTGCGCGAGCGTTCGCACGAGGACCGGGGCGGCATGGTGTTCCGGGTGTGGAATGTGAGCTACCCGGCGCGGGATGTGACGATTACCACGTATGAATTGCCGGATGGGCGGCTTGGGCAGTTTCTGATTGTGCCTTGAAAGGAAGGCAGCAGTTCTTTTTTGAAAAAAAAGAACCGAAAAACTTTTAACTGTTGGAACACGTGGCCCATGAGCAAGAGTTTTTTGGTTCTTTTTTTCAAAAAAAACTGCTTCCTTCTTCATCCATACAAAGCAGCCAATTGGCTCGAAGACATATCGAACAGCTGAGCCTTGGTAAATTCGTTCAACTTTTGTTGGAGCAGGGCCGACAATTGAGCCGTGCTGATCGCCGCGATCTGGTCGGACGATAGTGACTGCACGACCCCGCTGGAGAGTGCCACGAAGGATATTGTATTGAGCGAGGCTATATCGTCCGTCGTGAGCCCAGGTCCTTGGGCGGACTGAAGCGCCGCCAGATCACCGGTGCTGAGCACGCCGATCTGATCGGTGCTCAACGCCGCAAGTTGCGCCGGCGCCACATAAGGTATTTGCGCCGGCGTCAGGGCGCCGATCTGTGCCGTGGACAGTGCCGCCAGGCTCGCGGCCGGCAGCGACAGAATTTGCGGCCCGGTCAGGCCAGGAAGTTGCGATGTGGATAAACTGGCGAATTGCGCACTGGAAAGACCTTGCAAACTCGAAACAGGCAGCGCACCAAGTTGCGTAGGCGTTATGACAGCCAGGGCGGACGTGGACAAGGAAGCCGCCTGCGCGGCGGTAAACAAACCTAACTGCGCGCTCGTCAGGCCCTCGATGTTCGGCCCCAACTGCGCGATGGAATCCGCCGTCAGGGCCGCAATTCCGGCCAACGGCAAGCCGCCAATCTGCGAGCTTGAAAGGCCGGCGATAACACTCGGATCAATCGCGGCCACCTGGGCCGAACCTAGGCCACCCAATTGCGCCGGCGACAGCAAGCCCACGCTTGTTCCGAAAGCCGCTACATCCAGCCCGCTGATCGAGGCCGTGGAGAGGGCCGCCACCTGCGTGTCGGACAGTGAAGCGGCGTCCGGCAGCGCCGCGACATCGCCCGCGCTGAGGTCGTTGACCTGTGCCGGCGTCAGGGCCGCAAGCTGCGAGCCGGCCAGCGCCGAGAATTGCGTGGTCGACAATCCGCGGACGAAAGCCGGCGCCAGGGCCGCGACCTGCGTTGCGGTGAAATTGCCCGCGATGGCCGCGCCAAGCGCGCCCGCCTGGCGCGCCGTCAGGGCGCCGAGTTGAGCGGTCGTGAACGCGGCAAATTGCGCGCTCCCCAAGGCTCCGACCGCACTGGTGGAAAGGCCGCTCACGCCGCCTTGTGACAAACTCGCGAGTTCGCCTCCGCTGAGAGCGGCGACAATCGAAGACGACAACGCCCCGGTTTGCAACGACGTCAACGCGCCGAGTTGCGCGGTGCTGAAGGCGCCGAGTTGATCGCTGCCCAGGGCCGCCACGCCCGCACTGCTGATCGATGCGATCTGGGATTGGTTGAACGCCGCGATCTGCGACGTGCCGAGCACCGCCAACGCAGAAGGCGCCAGTCCCGCGACGCCGGACGTCGATAAATCGCCAAGCTGAGCGGGGCTTAAAGCGGCGATGAGCGAGGCCGAAAAGCCACTCGCCTGCGCCGCGTCCAGCGCGCCAAGTTGCGCTCTGGAGAGGATCGCCGCCTGCGCCGCGCTCAGCGCCGCAACCTGCCCCGATGTCACGCCAGCGATCTGGCCTGCCGTAATGGCGGCAACCTGGCCCGTGGCGAGGTCGGCAATCTGGCCCGAGCCAAGTGCCCCGATCTGGCCGGACGTCAGCAAGCCGATCTGTGAATTCGCCAGCGCCGACAACTGCGTTTCGGTAAACGATGCGACCGCCTCCGTGGAGAAACCCCTTAATTGCTGCACGCCGAGCGCCGCCACCGCGGCGGATGGCAGCGCCGCCGCCTGACCGCCCGAAAACGCTGCAATCTGAGAGGCCGTGAAGGCAGTCGCCTGACGTGTAGAGAGCGCGGCGAGCCCCGAGGCGGTTATTCCGGCGACAGCTTGGGATGACAGGAAAGCGAGCTGGGACGGTGCCAACGCGGCAAGGCTGGTATCCGGTAGCGCGGCGAGCTGGTTGGCGGTCAGGCCCCGGAGTTGCCCCTGCGACAGGCCGGCGAATTGGGCTGACGAAAAATTCGCGATCTGGCCGGGCGGAAATTGCGCGACCTGCGCGGACGTCAGCGCCGCGAACTGCTGGGTTGCCAGGCCGGTGACAACGGCACGGCTCAATCCCGCGATGCTGGCAGGTGCAAGTGCCTCGATCTGCCGTGGCACAAGCGCCTGCGCCTGGCTCGCGCTCAACGCCGCCGCCTGCCCGGTGGTGAAGTTCGCAAGCTGGCCAACGGTCAATGCACCCACTTGCTCGCCGCTGAATGCCGCGAGCACAGCGGGCGTGAGTGAAGCGGTATCGCCGGGCGGCAGCGCCGCCACCTGCGCCGCGGACAGCGCAACAAGGCTCGCCGTCGCCAGCGCCCCCGCCTGTTTGGATGTCAGGGCGCCGATCTGGCCGGCTCCAAGCGCGCCGATCTGCGTGGCGTCGAGCCCCGATACGACTTTCGTCGCAAGTCCACCGATCACACCGCGCGAGAGCGCCGCCAGTTGCCCACCCGTCAAGCCGTCCACCTGGGTCGCGGTGATCGCGGCCGCCTGAAGCGACGTCAGCGCGCCCAGTTGGCCGGTTGAAAACCCGCCCAGTTGCGACGGCGTCAGGGCGCCGATTTGCGCCGAACCGAGGGCAGCGATTTGAACCTGCCCCAAGGCGGCAATCTGCGTGCTGCTCAGCGACACGATCCCTGATGATCCGAGGCCAGCCAGGCTTTCGGGCGCCAGGGCGGCCACCTGCTCCGGCCCAAGGGCTGCAAGGCTCGCCGGCGCAAGCACGCCAACCTGTTGCGCGGTGAGCGCGCGCACCTGGTGCACCGAAAGCGCGGTGATTTGCGTCTGCCCAAAGGAAACGATCTGTGCCGTGCCCAGCGCGGCAATGCCCGACGCGGAAATCGACGCCAGTTGAGCGGAGTTGAGGCCTTTCAAGGTCGCCACGGGCAGCGCCGCGATCTGTGCCGGCTGAAGGCTCGCGATCTGCCCGAACGTGAGGGCAGCCGCCTGGTCGAGCGACAGGGCCTGCACGCTTGCGGTGCCCAATCCCTGAATGGCGGATGGCGACAGCGCCGCAATCTGCCCCGGCGTCACCGCCGCCACGTCCGACACCGGCAGCGCCGCCACCTCGGTGGCACTGAGGTGGCCGATCTGATCGCCGGTGAGCGCGGAGATCTGTTGCGTGCCGAGCTGCTGCAGTTCACCCGCGCCCAGCAGCGCCAACGACGCAGCCGAAATGGCCGCGATCTGCCGGCCGGTGAGCGCGGTCAATTCGGTAACCGTGATGCCGGCCACCTGCGCGGCCCGCAGCGCGCCGATCTGCCCGGTCGAGAGCGAGCTCAACGCGGCGGCAGGCAGTGCCGCAATGGCCGAAGGCGACAGGCTGGCGACCTGCCCCGTGCTCAGTTGGCCAATGGCGGCCGCGGACAATCCGGCAACCTGCAAGGTAGTGAAGGCCGCCACCTGTCGCGGCACGAAAGCCGCGATCTGCGCCGCCGCGAGGCTGCTGAACTGCGTTTGCGTCAACCCGGCAACCGCGGCCGGCGACAATGACGCAAGCTGGCCGTTGCTCAATTTTGCAAACACACCCGGTTGCACGGCGGATATTTGCCCAGGCGCCAGTGCGCCGATCTGAAGCGTGGAAAGCGAACCGAGCTGCACCGAGGAAAGTGCCGCAATCGTTCCGGTGGGCAGACCGGGGATCGCCGCCGGCGCGAGTGCCGCCACCTGGCTGGTCAGCGCGCGTGCCGCGGCGGCCGAAAGTGACCCGAGTTGCGTGGACGACAAGCCGCCCAACTGGGTCGCCGACAATGCCGCAACCTGCCCCGGCGTTGTTGCAGCCAACTGCGCAGTCGTGAGGCCGCGAACCTGGGTGACGCCCAGCCCGATGATCTGGGCCGGCGTCAGGGAAGCGATGGAAGAAGGCGACACGGCGGAGAGGAAATTCCGCGACACCTCCCCGATCTGGCTGGCGGTCAACGGCGCAAGATCGGCCGGGGAAATCCCGGCGGCCTGCGCGCTGGTCAGCCTGGCGAGTTGTGCCGCGGTCAGGCTGGCGATATCCAGTGCCGCGCTGGCGCCTGCTTCCTGCACGCTGGTTATCTGCATGGCCGCCTGAACGCTCAATCCTTATCGTAACAAAACGACGTGTTCCGCGCCAGATTAGGCGATAAGTGGTTAATCCTTCTTGTAGAGGGGCGGGAAGGCGAGCACCCGCGGCAAAAGAAAGAACTGCTTGCCTTCCTCGATTTTCAATGAAAGAGGTAACAACATGATCGAGAATGCAACCGCGCGCTGCCTGGCATCGGCGCTGATACTTTGCGGGCTCGGCGCTGCCGCCGGCGCGGCCGCCGCGCAGACCGGCTATGTCGGCATTCTGGGCGGCGGGCCGGTCTACAAGCACATCCCGAAAAATATCAATGAACTCAAGAATTCGGGTTTCAATGAACTGATCGTCTGGAGCGTCGAGGTCAACGGCTCCGGCGATCTGAACCTGAATGGCGAATTTCCACTCACCTCGGCGGGCGTTTATATCGGCAAGAAAACACATCGGTTTTTCCGTGACGATTTGCAGAAGGTCAAGCAGGGCTCGGTAACGCGCGTCACGTTCAGCATCGGCTCCTCCAATTACGGCGACTGGGAGGACATCAAGGCGCTGGTCGATGCGCAGGGCACCGGGCCGCACAGCATCCTCTACAAGGATTTCGCCGCCCTGAAACGGGCACTGCCGGTCGACGCGATCGATTTCGACGACGAAAATGGTTACGATGCGCCTTCGACGGTCAAGTTCGCGGTGATGCTGGGCAAGCTCGGCTACAAGGTCACCATGGATCCCTATACCAACAACGGTTACTGGATTTCAGTCGTTTCGCAAATCAACAAGGCTCGCGCCGGCACGGTGGACGGCATTCATTTGCAGACCTACGCCGGCGGCGACGGCAACAGCCCCTGCTCAGGCTGGGATTTCGGCAGCGTGCCGGTATATCCCGGCGTATCCGACCAAAGCTCGGCGCCGCCATACCTCACGCCGCCGGAAGCGAAGGCGCAGATGCAAAGCTGGCACACGCAATGCGGCATCACCGGCGGCTGGCTCTGGATTTTCGATCAGATCGCGGGCACCAGGCAGGTGCGGCAATACGGCCAGGCGATTACGAGCGGCGTTGGCGGCGCGGAACGGTAAAAAAGAAGCAGTTCTTTTTTGAAAAATAGAACCAAAAAACTTTTACTCTTTGCGCAAAGCCGCCGGATCAATTGGGCCAATCGCGCGGTGCCCTCAAATAGGTAAAAGTTTTTTGGTTCTTTTTTTCAAAAAAGAACTGCTTCCTTGCTCTTGTCTGCCTTTGTCGGTGAAGCCGCCTCCACTTCGCGATCGATGCGCTCGCCTAGCGACTTGCGGGCCGCCGTCAAATCATAGTTAGTTTGTAACGACGTCCGGAACTCGGCCGAACTGCCGAAAAACCGACCGAAACGAAGCGCTGTGTCGGGTGTGATAGCCCGCTCGCCGCGAATGAAAGCGCCTTTGCCGCGTCCAACTGCGCCAGTCGCTGCCGCGCACGGGGAGCGTGCAATCCTGGCCAACGCGTCCCCGCCTCAGCAAACCGCCGTGTCGCGCGGTTCTTCGAGGAGCGGATCACATGTTATGCATGACACGCGACGCATGTCATGCCAGGCATGAGAAGGGGCCGTTCCCCGGCCTCCTCCCTGCGTTACGCGGTTAAGCGGTGGGCACCGTCGCGATCGTGCGCAGGATGCGCGAGGCGATCTGGTATGGGTCGCCTTGCGAGTTGGGACGGCGGTCCTCAAGGTAGCCGCGGTAATTGTTGCGCACGAAACTATGCGGCACGCGGATCGAGGCGCCACGGTCGGCGATACCGTAGGAGAAACTGTGGATCGATGCGGTTTCGTGCAGGCCGGTCAGCCGCATGTGGTTGTCCGGACCATAGACCGCGATATGCTCCTCCCGCGCGTCGGCAAACGCGGCCATCAGCTTTTCGAAATATTCCCGGCCGCCCACTTCGCGCAGATACGTGGTGGAGAAATTCGCGTGCATCCCTGAACCGTTCCAGTCGGTAGCGCCGAGCGGCTTGCAGTGAAATTCTATGTCGATACCGTATTTTTCTGTCGTCCGCAGCAGCAGGTAGCGCGCCACCCACATCTCGTCGGCCGCACGGCGCGAGCCCTTGCCGAAAATCTGGAACTCCCACTGGCCCTTCGCCACTTCGGCGTTGATGCCTTCGTGGTTGATGCCGGCATTGAGGCAGATATCGAGATGTTCCTCGACGATCCTGCGCGCGATGTCGCCGACATTATTGTAGCCGACGCCGGTGTAATACGGCCCCTGCGGCGCCGGATAGCCGGATTCCGGAAAGCCCAGCGGGCGGCCGTTCTTGTAGAAGAAATATTCCTGTTCGAACCCGAACCAGGCGCCCGGATCGTCCAGGATGGTGGCGCGCGCGTTGGACGGATGCGGCGTTTCCATATCCGGCATCATCACTTCGCACATGACGATGGCGCCGTTCTTGCGCTCGCTGTCCGGATACACCGCCACCGGCTTCAGCACGCAGTCCGAACTGCCTCCCTCCGCCTGCCGTGTGGAACTGCCGTCAAAACCCCACAGAGGCAGCTCCTCCAGGGTCGGAAAATGCTCAAATTCCTTGACCTGCGTCTTCCCACGGATATTCGGCACCGGGGTGTACCCATCGAGCCAAATGTATTCCAATTTATACTTCGTCATTTTTAGGATCGCCTCTTTCAGCAAACAGGACCTGGCGCCTAAAAACTAAGCATTTTTTGTGCCAGGCATGCCCCGGTTACGCAGCGTGGGCGAGAACCAACCAGGTGCACAAAAAGGAAGCAGTTCTTTTTTGAAAAAAGAACCAAAAAACTTTTACGAATTGCGCCAGGCGGACCGTTCTTTTTTTCAAAAACGAACTGCATTCTTAACTTCCTTGTGCAGCGCGATAGCCCTGTCACCGCAACATGTCAGGTCCACCAGCGCACGACAGTCGGTCTGGAACCTTCGCGTGCTATGTTGGATTCCACGTCTCCCACCGGAGCTGGATAGATGAACGACACCCCTCATTTACTTGCCATCATTGAAAGCAAACTCGCGCAAGTCAGAACTCGCCTGGAACATAACAGCTTTGCGAAAGCAGACGCGCTGCTGCTGGAAGTAAAAATCTACGCAGATGATCTGCGCTTCGCCGTCAAGGAATAAATCCGGTTATTACGACTTCGGTTTAAATTTTCAAAAGTCTTTTGGTTCTTTTTTTCAAAAAAGAACATTCTTCCTGCCCTGAAGGCAGGGCAAACTCCCCGCCATGCCCCCAATCCCGATCTTCCTCGATCTCACCGCCCGCCGCGTGATCGTGCTAGGCCAAGGCGACGCCGCCGATCGCCGCGCCGACACCTACAAGCAAGCCGGGGCAGAAGTCGTTCGCGCAACAGCCTATGACCCTGCCGTCCTGGACGGGTGCAGCCTCGCCGCGGGTGCCGGCGCGCCGGAGGCGGACCTCGCGGCACTTTCGCAAGCGGCCCAGGCGCGCGGCATTCCCGTCAATATCGTCGATCGCCCAGACCTGTCGTCGTTTATAACCCCCAGTACCATCGAGCGTGGGCCGCTGACGATTGCCGTGTCCACCGGCGGTGCGGCGCCGATTCTGGCGCGCATGTTACGCCAGAAGATCGAGGCCCTGATACCGCCTGGCTGGGGTCGGCTGGCATCGCTCGCAGGCCGGCTCCAGGCGGAGGCAAGGGCGCGGTTTCCCGATGTGTCGGCACGCCGCCGGGTGCTGGAACGGGCACTGGGTGGCCCCGCCGCCGACCTCTCGCTCGCCGGCGACGAAGCGGCGGCCGAAACCGCCTTTCGCGCCGCATTGCAGGAAGATCTGGCGCCAGCCGGCTTTGTTCACCTCGTCGGCGCCGGCCCGGGCGCGGCCGACCTGGTAACCCTGCGCGCCCTGCGGCTGCTCGGCGAGGCCGATGTGATCGTGCATGACCGGCTCGGCACCGAGGGCGCGCTCGGCCTGGCGCGGCGCGACGCGCAGCTGATCAATGTCGGCAAGGCCCAGGGCGACCACACCATGAAGCAGGTGGAAATCAACCAGTTGCTCGTCGACCTGGCGCGCGCCGGCAAGCGCGTGGTGCGCCTCAAGGGCGGCGACCCCTTCATTTTCGGCCGCGGCGGCGAGGAGGTGGAGGCGCTCGCCGCCGCCGGCATCGCGCACGCCGTCACCCCCGGCGTCACCGCGGCACTGGCCTGCGCCGCGAGTGCCCGCGTGCCGCTCACCCATCGGGATCGCGCGCATGCCGTAACGTTCGTCACAGCGCATCGGCGCCGCCCCGATCTCGGCATCGACTACGCCGGCCTGCTGCGGCCAGGTGTCACGCTCGCGATCTACATGGGCCTGGCCACGATTAGCCGCCTGCGCGACGAGCTGTCGGCCGCCGGATTCGATCCGGACATGCCTGCCGTGATGGTGGAACATGGCGGAACGGACGCCGCGCGGGTGCTGCGCGGCCGCTTGCGGGAACTGGCCGCACAGGCAGCGCATTGGGCGGCCGATGGTCCGGTGCTGATCCTGTTGGGAGGTAGCGCCGGCAACTAAACAACCACCAATACACGTGACACCTTTGTATTACCCCTTGCCTTTTGTGGAAACACTGCTTATTAATTGGTCAATCTAAGTGTCGATAAAAGAGCGTTCTCTGGCGGCTGAAATGCCTTCGGCCGTCATCACATCAGGATCATCCATGCAGCAATCGCGGGTTATCGAAGTGGACGGGGTCTTCCTGGCCGCGGCAGTGGCGCTGTCGAATGCGCAAGGCTGGCGGATCGTCGCCGCGGATCCGCGAGTCGTGGGATTGGATGGCAGGATCGTGGCGAGCCTGCAGGACGCGCGGCGCCTGGCGCGGCAGGCGTTTCAGGCGGCGCGGGTTTTGCCGATGCTCGCGGCGGAACCGCAGGAAGGAAAGATGTTCTTTTTTGAAAAAAAGAACCAAAAAACTTTTGCTAATTTAGGGGTTTGACCGGCGTCGCGGTCATTCTGCTATCATGTCTTTTTCGAGTCGCCCGCGCTCCCGCCGGCCGATGGCAAGCTCGGTGACCACGCCGTGCAAGGTGCGCAATTCCTGCTCCGTCACCTCGCCGCGCTCGAATAAATGTCGCAAATTACGCACCATGCCAGGGCGTTTGGGGGCGTTGCGCAGAAAGCCGCACGCGTCAAGCTGATCGACCAGATGGGCGAGGAAATTCTCCAGCTCCGCCTTGGTCGCAATCCTCGTTTCGTTGGTCATCAGGTCACGCGGCGGCGTCGCGTCGGCCGCCTGCCACCACTCATACGCCATCACCATCACCGCCTGGGCGAGATTGAGGCTGGTGAAGGCGGGGTTCATCGGATAGCGGATCAGCGCATCCGCCTGCGCCATGTCGTCATTGTCCAGCCCCGCCCGCTCCGGCCCAAATAACAAGCCGGCACGCAACCCGCGAATCTCGATTTCGCGCAATTCCGCCGCCGCACCACGCGGCGTCAGCACCGGCTTCACGATATGGCGCGGCCGCGGGCAGGTGGCAAACACATGATGCAAGTCGGCAACGGCATCGGCCACCGTTTCGTGCAGCGTGAGCTCTTCCAGTATGCGTTGCGCACCTGAAGCGTTGCGCCACGCATTTTCCTGCGGCCAGCCGTCCCTCGGCGCGACCAGGCGCAAATGGAACAAGCCGCCGTTGGCCATCGCCCTGGCAGCCGCGCCAATATTGTCGGCGAGCTGCGGGCGAACCAGGATGACGACCGGAGGGCTGCCTATCGGTGACAGGTCCGCGCCGCGGTCTTTGCCTGTCATTAAGGAAAGGGAAGGAAGGCAAGCACTTCTTTTTTGAAAAAAAGAAGCAAAAAACTCTTGTCCACGAAGCGCGGCACCGGATGAGCCCGGTTGCAAACGTTGTGGGCAGCCATGAGCAAATGTCCTTTGCTTCTTTTTTTCAAAAAAGCAGTGCTTCCTGTTCTTGCTTCCATCGACTTCACGGTTTTACCGGGGCAGCCGGGTGTCGCGCCAGCCAGGATTGCATGAAACGGATTTCTTTTTGTTGCGCTAATATAATCTGGTGGCAGAGAGATCGCAGCGACGGATCGCTGCCGTATTTATCCTCGATCACGCACATGTCGACCGCCCCCTGGTGGTGCGCCATCATGTGAACCACGAAATCACGGTCCGGATTGCCGGTGTACGGCGCGTCCATGCCTTCCATCATCTTCTTCATCGCCGTCTGGTCTTCCTGCGCGGCGCCGTTCGAGGGCGCAAAGGTCGCGCCGGGGATCCGGTGCGCCGGAGCCATGCCGGGCATGTTGTTCATTGGCTGCGCGGCGGCAAATTCCGGCGCGGCGGCAAGCCACACCAGAACCGCCGCCCAAAAAACCGCCTGCCTCATGCCTCGCGGCCATACTCCAGTGTTACCCGCACCTGGTCGATATGCAGCCCCGCGGCCGAAGCGATCCGGTCCCGATATTGCGTAATCAGCGACGCCAGGCTGCGATTTTCGCCGGCCGGCGAGGCCGACGCGCCAGTCGATTCCCACGTCCGCACCTCGGCGCCGTGCCCATCGCCGCCCTCGGTGCCGGCCGGGTGCTGGCCCGTCTCCAGGTACGCCGACGTCGTATCGAGCACCTCGGCCATCCGCTTCAACGGCGCCGGACGCGGAAAGGTGTTGTCCTCCTCCCAGTTCCACACGCACGTCGTCGAGACATTCAACGCCCGCGCGAAGCTCGACTTGGAGTAGCCCTTCTCCGCCCTGAGCTTGGCCAGACGCTGGCCGAACCCGATTCTTTTCACCATGTTTTACACTCCTGTATGCGTGCGGCTGATGTCACGCACCTTGTAAACCATAGTGTTACTAAGCTTTCAACACTTGCAATAGTGTTTAATCACTTTCCTTCACATTTTTGTTATGGCGTCGTCTCGGGGGTTTCAACAGCCGGTCAATGGGCGCGGCGCCAGGTTGTTCCGGCCGCACCGTCCTCCAGAACGATGCCCTGGGCGGCGAGGTCGGCGCGAATCGCGTCAGCCCTGGCGAAATCACGCGCCTTGCGGGCCGCCAGGCGCGCCGCGATGGCGGTCTCGATCGCCGGGTCGTCACCACGGCCGCCTTGAAACCAGGCTTGGGGGGTTCGTTGCAGCAGGCCGAGCAGGCTGCCGGCCGCCTTCAGCCCACCGGCGGCAGCCACGTCCCCGCCAAGTGCCGCATCGGCGAGCCCATGCAGTTCGGCAATGGCGGCCGGCGTGTTCAGATCGTCGCATAACGCCGCCAGGAACGGTTCGGGTACGGTTGCTCCCACAGCAGGAACGGTCTGTTGCAGCGCACGATAGAAACGGTCCATCGCGTCGCGCGCCTCGGCCAATCCGGCGTCGGAAAAATCCAGGATCGATCGGTAGCGCGCCGACAGCAGCAGCAGGCGCACCGCCTCCCACGGCGCACGGGCCAGCACGTCGCGCAGGGTGAAGAAATTGCCGAGGCTCTTCGACATTTTCTCCCCGTTCACATTCAGCATGCCGTTATGCAGCCACACGCGGGCGAACACGCTGCCGGGAAACGCGCACAGGCTTTGCGCGCGTTCGTTCTCATGGTGCGGAAACAGCAGGTCGCTGCCGCCGCCATGAATATCGAAGTTTGTCCCGAGATAGCGCCAGGACATGGCACTGCACTCGATATGCCAGCCCGGCCGGCCGCGGCCCCAGGGGCTGTCCCAGCCAGGCAGGTCGGGCGGCGACGGTTTCCACAGCACGAAATCGCCGGCATGGCATTTGTAGGGCGCCACTTCGATCCGGGCACCGGCCAGCAGATCGTCCGGGCTGCGGCCCGACAGCGCGCCATACTGGGCAAAGCTGGCCACGGCAAAAAGCACGTGACCCTCTGCTTCATACGCATGCCCGCCGGCGATGAGCTTCTCGATCACCATGATCATGTCGCCGATGTGCGCGGTGGCGCAGGGCTGCACGTCCGGCGGCAAATTGCCGATGGCTGCCATGTCCGCCTGGAATTCCGCGCCAGTGCGCGCCGTGATGGCGCCGATCGGCTCGCCGCTTTCGGCCGCCCGCGCGTTGATCTTGTCATCCACGTCGGTAATGTTCCGAACGTACGTGACGCGCGGATAAAGGTGCCGCAGCAGCCGCACCAGCACATCGAAATTGGTAAAGGCGCGCACATTCCCCAGGTGCGGCAGGTCGTAAACCGTCGGCCCGCAGACGTACATCCGCACATCGTCGGGATCGGCCGGCTCAAACAGTTCGCGCCGTCTGGTTTGGCTGTTGTGCAGATAAAGCTCGGCCATGGGCGCGCTTCTGGGGGGAAACGGAGGAGAAGCCAAGAAAGGAAGAACTTCTTTTCTGAAAAAAACAGCAAGAAACTTTTGCTCATTGCGGCCAGCGGTCGGTTCAAAACGGCCAATCGGTTGCGGCCTGTCTTTGACTTGGCCCAATGACCCAGTGCATACCCGCATTTGAGAATGGCTCTCAACTGAAGGCAAACCGCCGTGGACGGGACGAAGCAACTGGCAGGCCTGCCACCGGTATCGACGCGCCTGACGCGGGCCATTGCCGTGTTCGGCCCGGGCCTGGTGGTGATGCTGGCCGACACCGATGTCGGCAGCCTGATCACGGCGGCCAACAGCGGCGTGCAGTTCGGCTACCGCCTGCTGCTGCAGCAATTGTTGCTCGTGCCCGTTCTTTATGTGGTGCAGGAGTTGACCGTCCGGCTCGGCATTTTCACCGGCCGCGGGCACGGCGAGCTGATCCGGCATCACTTTGGAGCGACCTGGGCCTGGGTGTCCGCCGCCGGCCTCGGCATCGCCACGGCCGGCGCGCTGCTGACCGAATTTGCCGGGGTAGCCGGAGTGGGCGAGCTCTACGGCATCCCCCGCGGCGTGAGCGTGGGGCTGGCGGCCGCGGCGCTGCTCGCGGTCGTGCTCACCGGCAGCTATCGCCGGGTGGAGCGGGCGGCAATCGCGGTCGGCCTGTTCGAATTCGTGTTCTTCTATGTCGCGTGGGCGGCGCACCCGGACCCCGGCCTGATGCTACGCCAGGCGGTAAGCGTGCCGTGGCACAACCAGGGTTACTGGTTCCTCACCGCGGCCAACGTAGGCGCGGTCATCATGCCCTGGATGGTGTTCTACCAGCAGAGTGCGATTGCCGATAAGCGGCTGAGAGCGGAACATTTCAGCGCGGCCAGGCTCGACACGGCGGTCGGCGCGCTGGTCACCCAGCTTGTAATGGCCGCCGCCCTGATCGCCTGCGCCGCCACCATCGGCGCCAGGTCGTCCGATGCAACGCTGAACAGTGTCGGCGACATCAGCCACGCGCTGACCCCATTCCTGGGCGAAAGCATCGGCAAGATCGTGTTCTCGGCCGGCATTGTCGGTGCCGGTCTGGTCGCGAGCATTGTGGTGTCGCTCGCCTTCGCGTGGGGGCTCGGCGAAGTGACCGGCTATCGCCGCAGCCTGGAACTGCACCCGCTGCAAGCGCGCTGGTTCTATGGCGTTTACGCGCTGTGCGTCGTCGGCGGGGCGGCGGTCGTGGCGCTATGGCCAAACCTGGTGGCGCTGAGCGTCGATGTGCAGGTGATGAACGCACTCCTGCTGCCGCTGGTTCTGGGCTTCCTGATCGCCCTGGCCATCTACGCCCTGCCCGGCCCGCACCGGCTGCGCGGCGGCTACAAATGGGTGGTGATTTCAATCGCCGCGATCACCACGGCGCTCGGTGTATTCGGCGCATTCCAGGGCGTCGGATTGCTCTAGCCGCAACAGAAGCCTGACAACCGAACGTGGGTGTGGCACAACCTATGCGTGCATACCGCCAAGCTCGCCATTTGCCTGATCCTCGCCAGCTGTTCCGGGTCGCCGGCACTCCAGCCGGCCCCGCAGACCGCTGTCTCCGAGCCATACCGGGTGCAGGTCGGCGACCAACTCGCGGTACGCCTGTTTCTCACCCCCGAACTGAACGAGGAGGTGACGGTGCGCCCGGATGGCCGGATCAGCACCCAGTTGGCGGCCTCGATCGAGGCCGCCGGGCGCACGCCAGAGGACGTCGCCCGCAGCCTGCGCGCCGCCTACGAACCCGAGTTGAAGGACCCGCAAATCGTCGTCGAAGTGAAATCCTACGCCCCTGTGCTGGTGGACGTGGCGGGCGAGGTGAATGCCCCGGGCGAACTGAGCTCGGCCGGCCAGGCGCCGACACTTCTCGCGGCCATAGCCCGCGCCGGCGGCGTGCGGCTGAGCGGCGATCTCTACCGCGTGCTGATCGTGCGCCGCGGCGCCGGCAACCGGCCCGTTGTGCTCTCGACGCGTTATCAGGACGCCCTGTCAGGCCACGATCCGGCGGCGAACGTAACGCTGGCCCCCTTCGACGTGGTGGTGGTCCCAAAAACGGGCGTCGCCGAGGCCTATGTCTGGGTGAACCAGCACATTCAGCAATTCGTCCCGGTAAGCTGGGGCTTTTCCTACAACGTCACCCCCGTTGTAGCGCCAAAGCCTTAAGATAGCAGTTCTTTTTTTAAAAAAGAACCAAAATACCTTTACCTATGGCAGTGTCCTCTTAAGCGCCGGTAGTGCTCAACTTATTTTCTTTTTTTCAAAAAGAACTGCTTCCTGCTACACGGCGCGGGCAACTAGTCGGATTTTTGCCCGCATGGGACGATATTTGGTAACAGGCGGCGCCGGCTATGTCGGAAGCCACCTGGTGCTGGCGTTGGTTGACGCCGGCCACGAGGTCACGGTTTACGACAATCTGCGCCAGGGACATCGCGCCGCCGTCCCACCGGCCGCAAAGCTGGTCGAGGCCGATATCGGCAACCCGCACCGCCTCGACGTCGTCCTGGCGGACGGCCCGTGGGACGCGGTTTTTCATTTCGCGGCCCTCTCGCTCGTCGGCGAAAGCATGCAGGTGCCGTTCCTTTATTTCATGGAGAATGCCGCCGGCGGCACCCGCCTGATCGAGGCCTGCGTGCACCACGGGGTGAAGAAATTCATCCTCTCGAGCACCGCCAACCTGTTCGCCAATCCCGAGCGCATCCCGATTGCCGAAAATGAACGCATCGATCCCGGATCGCCGTACGGCGAAAGCAAGCACATGATCGAACGCACCCTTTACTGGGCCGACCGCATTCATGGCTTGCGTTCCGCCTGCCTGCGCTATTTCAACGCCGCGGGCTGCGATCCGGCCGGCCGCGCGGGGGAGGATCATGATCCCGAAACGCATCTCATTCCGCTGGTGATCGACGCGGCGCTCGGCCGGCGGCCGGAGATTCTCGTCTTCGGCAATGATTATCCCACGCCCGACGGCACCTGTGTGCGCGACTTTATTCACGTGACCGACCTGGCGGACGCCCACGTCCGCGCGCTGGCGCGTCTCGATTCCTCGAGCGTCACCTACAATCTCGGCAACGGAGCCGGCCATTCCGTTCTCGAGGTGATACGGTCGGTCGAGCGGATCGGCGGCCGTCCGGTGCCGGTCCGCATCGGCGCCCGGCGCCCGGGAGATCCGGCAACGCTGGTCGCCGCCTCGGACCTGCTGCGCGCCGAGACCGGCTGGTCGCCACGGTATGCAGACCTGGACGACATCGTGCGCACGGCGTGGGCCTGGCGCGAGGCACATCCCAACGGATATGGAGATTAAGGAACCAAAAAACTTTTGTCTGTTGCGGGGAGCACCAGATTGGCCTGTTTGAAACCCACGCTGGACGAAATTGGCAAAGGTTTTTTGGTTCTTTTTGTCAAAAAAGAACTGCTTTCTTGGGAGACCTTCAAATGCAAGCCTTCGTCACCGGCGGCTCCGGCTTCGTAGGGCGGGCGCTCATTGGCGAGCTCGTTTCGCGTCATGTCCCCGTGACCGCCCTGGTGCGGTCCGCGGCCGCCGCAGATCGCGTCAGCAAGCTCGGCGCCACGCCGGTGATGGGCGATCTAAGCACAACCGACGCAATGCGCACGGGTATGAAAGGCTGCGACGTCGTGTTCCACGCCGCCGCGAAGGTGGCGATGTGGGGCCGCCAGGAGGATTTTTTCGCCGACACGATCCAAGGAACGCGCAACACCCTGACCGCGGCCCGCGAAGCCGGGATCGGCAGATTTATTCACATCGGTACGGAAGCGGTTCTGGCCGGCGGCGCACCGATCGTCGGCGCCGACGAAACCACGCCCTATCCCGCCGTTCCCAACGGCCTGTATCCGTGG
>Ga0116226_10001442_pt1 | contig 20642 bp, 18 predicted proteins | sample S1TSphfallax_FD_89692 | JGI IMG/M metagenome (GOLD analysis project Ga0116226, IMG submission 89692) | Host-associated microbial communities from peat moss isolated from Minnesota, USA - S1T2_Fa - Sphagnum fallax MG | ecosystem: Host-associated > Plants > Peat moss > Unclassified | place: USA... | reverse complement strand
TTCTGGCTCACGGCGACGGCGCTGGTCCTCGACTTGAAGAAGGCGGAGTGAGCATGGCGGGCGGACGCTGGCAAAGAACGGGCTTGGGCGTGGGCGGTCTCATCGCGCTGGCGGTGGCCTTTCTGGCCGTGGTGATGCTGGCGAACGTGGGTCTGCGTGGCATACGACTCGACCTGACTCAAAACAAACTCTACACCCTCTCACCGGGCACGACCGCGGTCGTGCGACAACTGCAGGAACCGGTCAATCTGACCTTCTATTTCTCGCGCGAGACGGCCACCAAACAATCCCCGCTACTGTTGCCCTACGCTACCCGCGTGCGCGAATTCCTCGAGGAAGTGGCCGCGCGCTCGAACGGCAAGCTCAGATTGCGCGTCGTCGATCCGCAGCCTTTTTCGGAGGACGAGGACCGCGCCAATGCCGCCGGGGTCCAGCCCTTGCCGACGGGCGGCAACGGCGAAACGCTGTTCTTCGGTCTCGCGGGCACGAACTCGACCGATGGGCATGCGGTGATCGCCAGTTTCCAGCAGGAACGCGAACAATTCCTGGAATACGACGTCGCGAAGCTCATTCAAGAGCTGGGACAACCCAAGAAACCAGTGATCGGACTGCTCAGCTCCATCGACATGCAGGGCCGGTCCGATCCGATGTCCGGGCAGATGAGCGAATCCTGGCCCGTCGTCGCCGAAATCGAGCAGCTATTCACCCTGCGCCATCTCGCGCCCGACCTCGATCGCATCGAACCTGACGTGGACGTGCTCATGGTCGTGCAGCCGAAGCGCCTGCCGGACAAGACGCTCTATGCAATCGATCAGTTCGTGATGCGCGGCGGCCGTCTGTTACTGTTCGTCGATCCAGTGTCGGGCGCGGATCGCAACGCGCAGGACCCCTCCAACCCGATGACCGCGGCCCTGGCGAACCAGCCGTCCGACCTCGAGCCGCTGCTCGCGGCCTGGGGCGTGCTGTACGACCCGAAGCAGGTCATCGGCGATCTGCAGCTCGGTCTCGAGGTGCGCACGAGCATGCAGGATCCGCCGCTGCGGCACATCGCGATCCTCGGCCTGCATCAGGCGGACATGAACGCCAAGGACGTGATCACCGGCTCGCTCGAGACCATCAATATGGCGACAGCGGGCTTCCTCAGACAGAAGCCGGGCGCCAAGACGCGCTTCGAGCCGCTGCTGCTGAGCTCCACCGAGGCGGCGCCGATCTTAGCGTCGCGGTTCGTCGGCCTCGCCGATCCGCAGACCCTGCGTGACGGTTTCAAGCCGACGGGTGTCCGCTACGCGCTCGCGGCCCGCGTGACCGGCACTCTCGACTCCGCATTCCCGAGTGGGCCGCCCGTGGACGTCAAACCGGCGAGCGGGCCGCCCGCGGCGCATCTGACCCAGACGCATGGCCCAGCCAACATCGTGATCGTCGCGGACACCGACATGCTGCTGGATTTCATGTGGGTCCAGGTCCACGAGGTTTTCGGACAGCGAGTCGCTCAGACCTTCGCGAACAACGGGGACTTCGTCGCCAACATCCTCGACAACCTGAGCGGCAGCGAAGCGCTGATCAGCATCCGCGGCCGCGAAAGTTTCGACCGGCCGTTCGAGCGATTCGACGCGCTGAAACGTCAGGCAGACGAGCGCCTGCGGGCAAAGTCCCTGGAGCTGCAGGCGGAGCTCAAGCAAACGGAGTCGAAGCTGCAGGATCTGCAGGCCAAGCGCGCCGACCAGGCGTCGCTCGTCTTGTCGCCCGAACAGGAGTCCGAGATCAAAAATTTCACGGCGGCGAAGACGCAGATACGCCGTGAGCTGCGCGAAACGCAGCGTGGGCTCGACGTCGACATCGAGCGTCTCGAGTCGCGCATCAAATTTCTCGACATCGCCGTCGTGCCGGTGATCGTCGCGATCGTCGGGTTCCTCGTGCTCGCGGCGCGCCGCCGCCGCAAGAGGGGAGCCGGCGCGTGAGCGGCCGGCGATTCATCGCCCTGGTGCTCGTGGCCGTGCTCGGCATCGGCGCGGCATTTTATTTCAGCCAACAGCGCGCACGCGTCGGCGAGGATACGGCTGCGGCGCTGTTTCCGGACCTGGCTGGCGGCATCGCGGGCGTGGACAGCATCACGATCCGTCACGGTAGCTCCACCCCGACGGTGCAATTGCGCCGCAAGGGCTCGGCTTGGACCGTCGCCGAACGGGATGACTACCCGGCCGACACCCCGAAATTGCGACAGCTCCTGCTGTCGCTAGCGGATGCCAGAATCGTCGAACAGAAGACATCGAACCCGGCGAGCTATGCCGTGATCGGCGTGCAGGATGTGGCGGCGCCGGGCGCGACCGGCACGGAAGTGCGCTTCACGATCGGCGGAGCGGCGCAGGGTGCCGCGCACGCAGCCAAGCAATCGGCCGAGCAAGCCGTGATCGTCGGCAAGTCGACGGCCGATGGATCGTATGTGCGCCTCGTCGGCGCAGCAGCAAGCGCACTCGTCACGCCGGCCATCTCGGTCGAGACCGACCCGCGCTACTGGATCGACCCGAGCCTGCTCGATGTGCCGGTCGCGACGATCACCGCCCTCGAGGTTCACCCCGCGACGGGGCCCGGTTACCAGCTGCGTCGCGCGGCGCCGGAGGCCGCCGATTTTACGCTTGCCGCCGTGCCGCCCGGCCGCTCTGCCTTGGATGCGAAGGCCCTTGCGCCCTCCCCGGCCGCGTTCGGCAATCTGACGGCCGAGGATGTCGCGCCGGCGACCAGCGTCAACTTCAGCACGCCCGCCACGGCGATCTTGAGCTTGACTGACGGCACCGTGCTCACGCTGCGCGGCAGCGCGGTCGGCGACAAGCATTGGATCACGGTGGAATCGAGCAAGGACGCGGCGCTGTCGAACAAGACGCGCGGGCGCGCCTATGCGCTGCCCGCGTATCGGTACGACGCGATCTTCAGGCCGCTCGAGCAATTGCTGCAACCGAAGCCCGCGGCCGGCGCGCATGCACCCGTCAAGCGCCCCCAGGGTCTGCCCGGTCAGGTGCGCCCGCCGTGACCGGACCGTCGGCGGGCATCGCGAGAAGGCTCGCCGCACTCATCTACGACGCGCTGCTGATCGCAGGCCTGCTCATGGTGTTCACGGGCGTGGTCTTGTTCTCGACGCACGGCTCGGCCGTGCTGTCCGAGACCGTCGGGTCTTGGGTCTATCTTTATCGCGCCGGCCTCGTCGCCGTCGTCGCGACTTATTTCATCGGCAACTGGATGCTCAGCGGTCAGACGCTCGGCATGCGCGCCTGGCATCTGTACGCGCTCGATGCGCGCGGGGGCAGACTCGGGTTTGTCCCCGCGCTCCTGCGGTTCGTGCTCGCGGTGGCGGCGTGGCTGCCGGCCGGCATCGGCGTGCTGTGGCTCTATGTCGATCCCGAGCGACTCGCCCTGCACGACCGCCTCGCCAAGACGCGCTTGGTGGTTTCAACGCGTCCGCGAAATCGCGGCGACCGTACAGGCGCCGATCACGAGCGTGGGTAGCCAACCGACGAGCACGGGATTCAAGCCGAACAACTGACCGCCGTTCTCGATCGTGCGCGTGACGAGAAAGAACAAGACTCCCAGCAAGATACCCACGACGGTGCGGGCGCCCATGCCGGTGCTGCGCAGGGGGCCGAAGACGAACGGCAAGGCGAGCAAGGTCACGATCACGACGCCGAAGATGCGCGCGATGCGCGACCAAAAGCCGATCTCGAACGAGGCGGTCTCCAGATTATTGCGCCGCAAGTGATCGATGTAGCCCGCCAGGCCGCGCAGCGTCAGAAGGTCCGGATCGGTCGCGGCCAAGCCTAGGAACGCCGGGTTGATCGTCGAACGGATGGTCAGCTCGGCCGCCGATTCGCTGCGGACGCGGTCCGGCTCGAAGCTCGTGGTCGTCACCCTGTGCAGACGCCATTCCCCGGGATTCGCGAGCGAGATGCGATCGGCATGCTCAATCGACAGCAAGCGCGTGCCGGCGAGACGAAACAGGGTCACGCCGCCGAATTCTGCGCCGACCTCGGCCGTTTGCAGTCGCAGGATCAAATTCCCGTCCTTGACCCAGGCACTGCTCTGCCCTGCGAAGCTGACGTCCGCCAGCTTCGCGAGGGTCTTCTCGTGCTTGGCGAACTGCGCCAGCGGCGGCGCCGCATATTCGCCGATCAGGTACATCGACAGAGCGAGCGTCGCACCGGCGAGTCCGACCGGCCACGCCATGCGCCAGACGGAAATTCCCGAGGCACGCGTGACCACCAACTCGCTGCCGGTCGCGAGATTGCCGAGACCGATGAGGGCGCCGATCATCGCGCCGATCGGCAGTACGTCGAAGGCCTGCTGCGGCAGATTCAGCAGCGTAAAGAGAAAGGCATCGCCGGCCCCGTAATTGCCGACACCGATGTCGCTCTGCTCGCTGATGAAGACGAACAGGCCGCCGAGCGTCAACAGAATCGCCATCGCCACGAGCGAAAAGCCGATGACGGTCCGATAGAGGTAGCGGTCGATGAGGTTCATGCGCGGCTCGTTCCAGCCCGCCGCCAGAAATTCGGCGGCGAACCGCGCAACAGCAGATAAAGACCGAGGGCGAGCGCCAGCGCGTGGATCCACCAGACCCCGAGCGCAGGGGGAAGGATGCCCTTCTCCACCCAGACCTTCGCGGCAGCGAGCAAATTCGAATAGATGACATAAATGAGGATCGCGAAGCCCAATCGGGCGTAGCGTCCCTGCCGAGGACGCAGTCGGCTCAAGGGCACGGCAATCAGGGTCAGCACCAGCAACATCAGCGGCGTCGAAGTGCGGAACTGCAGCTGAGCGATGTCCGACGGGGCGAGCGAGCCCAAGATGTCGAGCGTGGGCTTGGTGTCGGGATCGCGCGTGCCCTGCAGCGTCGTCGGAGTGACGATGGGGATGCCATGTTCCCGAAACTCGATGATTCGGAAGTTGCGCTCTCCGGGCGAGCCCTCATAGCGCCGGCCGTTGTAGAGCGTCACGACGTGCGTGCCGTCGGCGGTGCCCTTGGAATAGGTGGCCGAATCGGCCAGTGCCACCTCGATGCGGCCGGCCACCTCGCGCTGGACGAAGACGTTGTGAAGCACGCCGTCCTCGTCGACGCGCTCGGCGTAGAACACGGCGCCGCCGCCGCTGAAGGACCGGAATCGGCCCGCGTCGAGCTGGCCGAACTGCGCCTCCTTGATCGCCGACTGGCGCAGCAATTGCACCTCCTTGTCGGCCGCGGGGACCTGGAACAGCGTGAGCCAGCCGAGACCGATGGCGATCAGGGTCGCGAACGCGAACAGCGGCGCGAGCAGCCGCGCCGGTCCGAAACCGCAGGCCTGCAAAGCCGCCATCTCGCTGTCGTGATAGAGCCTGCCCAGGGTCAGCACGACCGCCAGCAGCATGCCGACCGGAACGATGACCGAAAGGTTCATGACCGCGCCGAGCGCGATCAAGTCTAGAACCACGCCGCGGCCATATTGATTGTCGGCGGCCTGACCGAGCACCCGAGACAGTTGATTCGCGAGCAAAATGGCCACCAGAACGCCGGTGACCCCGATCCAGGTCTGTACGACTTCGCGCAGCACGTAGCGTTGGACGGTCCATTTCATCCCGGCGAGCTTAGAGCCTTAACGATTATCGAGTAAACTATTTGGCGATTTAAACCAAGCCGCGCTGAGCGCAATCGAGGGTAAGGACATGGAATTCAAGGCAATCGTCGACGTCAGGGCACGGAGTGCCACGGGCTGCGCCATCGTTGGCGTCTATGAGAACGGCGACCTGGGCGAAGCGGCGCAGCAAGTCGATGCGCAGATCGGCGGCGCGATCCGCAAGTTACACGCAGGCGGCGATTTCGCCGGCAAACTCGGCGACAGCTTCCTGCTGGTCCGGCCTTCGGGCGCGCGAGCGACGCGGGTGCTCCTGATCGGTCTCGGTTCGCGCAAGAACTTCACACGCAAGGCCTACCGCAAGTCCCTGCAAACGGCGGCCCAGGCGGTCGCCAAGACCGGAAGTCCCGACTCGGTCGTCTACCTGGCGCTCGAGGAACAGTTGGACTTGGACGCCACCTACCGCGCCCGCATCGTCGCTGAAGTCTTTTCGGCGCAGGCCTACAAGATCCCGGACCTCAAGACCGCGCCGAAACCGAAGGCCGCCCGGCTGCGCAGCGTCAGCGTGGCGTTGGCCGACGCGAAGTCCGCGCGCGCCGGGGAGCGCGGCGTCGAGATCGGGGCCGCGGTCGGCAGCGGCTTGTCCTTGTCGCGCGATCTGGCCAATCTGCCGCCGAACATCGCCACGCCCACCTATCTCGGCGCGCAGGCGGCGAAGATCGGCAAGCAGTGGTCCAGCGTGAAGGTCAAGCTGCTCGGCGAGCGGGAGATCAAGGCCCTCAAGATGGGCGCCTTTCTCGCGGTCACGCAAGGCTCGGCCGAGCCGCCGCGCCTGATCGTCTGCGAATACCAGGGAGCCGCCAAAGGGGTCGCGCCGATTTGTCTCGTGGGCAAGGGCATCACCTTCGATTCGGGCGGCATCTCGCTCAAGGATCCGCCCGGCATGGACGAGATGAAGTTCGACATGAGCGGCGCCGCGACGGTGCTGGGCACGCTGCGCTCGATCGTCGAACTCCAGTTACCGATCAACGTCGTCGTGATCATCGCTTCGTGCGAGAACATGCCCAGCGGGACCGCGGTCAAGCCCGCGGATATCGTCACGACGATGTCCGGGCAGACCGTCGAGATCTTGAACACCGACGCGGAAGGCCGGCTCGTGCTCTGCGATGCGCTGACCTACAGCCGCCGCTACAAGCCCGCGGCGGTCATCGACGTGGCGACCTTGACCGGCGCCTGCGTGATCGCGCTCGGCAATCACTTCACCGGCCTCATGAGCAACAACGAAGCGCTCGCGAGCGAACTCGAGTCCGCGGGTGTGCGCGCCGACGACCGCGCCTGGCGGCTCCCGGTGGGCGAGGAATATGCCGACCAACTCAAGAGCAACTTCGCGGATCTGGCCAACGTCGGCGGACGCGAAGGCGGCGCCAGCACGGCCGCATCGTTCCTGTGGAAATTCGTCTCCGGTTTGAATTGGGCTCACTTGGACATTGCCGGCACCGCGTGGCTATCGGGCGCGCAGAAAGGCAGCACGGGTCGCCCAGTCTCGTTGCTCGTCGATTTTCTCCTGCAACGCTCCCAGGCGAAATGACCGACCGCGTGGACTTTTACGTTCTCAAGGACGCCTCGCCGAAGCAGGGCTGGAACTTCGCCTGCCGGCTGACGGAAAAGGCGTACCTGCGCGCGCTGCGCGTAGCGGTACTCGCGCAGAACGAGGCGGATGCTCGCAGCCTCGATGATCTGCTGTGGACGTTCAACGAGCGCTCCTTCGTGCCGCATGCCTTGCATCATCACGGCGCCGAACCTGGGACGACGGCCCCGGTCTACGTCACGGCCGATCCCGACGGCGGCCCGGGCGCGGATCTGCTCGTGAATTTGAGCAACCGCATGCCCCGGGAGCCGCAGCGTTTCGCGCGCATCGCCGAAATCATCGATGCCGATGCCGAGCGCAAGCGTCTCGGTCGTGAGCGCTTCAAGTCCTACCGCGATCTGCAGCTGCCGCTCGAAACCCACCAACTCGATCCGATCACGGACGTCTGAGCCGGCCATGCAGACGGAGAATCACGATCCGCGCGACATCCCGATCCTCACCGAGGAGATCGACGGGGATGACAGCCTGACCGTCTCGGTCAATACCCGGGACACGACCTCGGCGATCATTTCGGAGGCGATCAAGCTCGCCGAATCGCTGCTGCACCAGGCGGTCAAGGACATCGAGGCCACATTGTTCGAGCGTGTGCTCGATCGACTGCGGGCGGAATTGCCGGAACTCGTCAGCCGGATCCTCGCCGAGCAGGCGGTGCCCCCGGGCGACGAGCCGGTCTGCGAACATTGATCAACCGCCCGTAGGATTCCATGGACAAAGCGTTTTCACCCGCCGACATCGAAGCGCGCATCTATGCGCGTTGGGAGGCCGAGGGCGCTTTCGCCCCCAGCGGCACCGGGCCCACGTATTCGATCGTGATCCCGCCGCCCAATGTCACGGGCACCTTGCACATGGGCCATGCGTTCCAGGACACGATCATGGATGCCCTCGTGCGCTATCACCGGATGCGCGGCTACGACGTGCTGTGGCAGCCCGGCACCGACCACGCGGGAATCGCGACGCAGATGGTCGTCGAGCGGCAGCTCAATGCCGAGGGCAGGAGCCGCGTCGAGCTCGGCCGTGAAGCCTTCGTGGCGCGGGTCTGGCAATGGAAGGAACAATCGGGTGGCGTGATTGCCAATCAGATGCGCCGGCTCGGCGCTTCGGTCGACTGGCGACGCGACCGCTTCACGATGGATCCCGGCCTGTCCGACGCGGTGACCGAAGTGTTCGTGCGCCTCCATCGCGAGGGCTTGATCTATCGCGGCAAACGCCTCGTCAACTGGGATCCGGTGCTGAAGACGGCGCTCTCCGACCTCGAGGTCGTCTCGGTCGAGGAGCAGGGCAGCCTGTGGCATTTGCGTTATCCCCTGGTCCCGGTGGCCGGAACGGCGGCGGAACCGACGCACCTCGTGGTCGCGACGACGCGCCCGGAAACCCTGTTCGGCGACAGCGCGGTTGCGGTTCACCCGGACGACGAGCGCTACCGCCACCTCGTCGGCAGACGCCTGCGCCTGCCGCTCACGGATCGCGAGATCCCGATCATCGCCGACACCTACGTGGACCCGGCCTTCGGCAGCGGCTGCGTCAAGATCACGCCCGCGCACGACTTCAACGACTACGAAGTGGGCGTGCGCCACGGCCTCGCCGTGCTCAACGTCATGACCCCGGAGGCGGCGCTCAACGATGCGGTTCCCGCACCCTATCGCGGCCTCGACCGGGTCGCTGCGCGCGCCCGCGCGGTCGCCGATCTCGCGGCCTTGGGACTGATCGAACGCATCGATGCCCACACGCTCATGGTGCCGCGCGGCGATCGCACGAATACCGTGCTCGAGCCGCTGCTCACGGATCAATGGTTCGTCAAGATCGCGCCGCTCGCCGCGCCTGCGGTCGCGGCGGTCGAGTCGGGCGCCATTCGCTTCGTACCCGAGAACTGGTCCGCCGTGTACTTCGAATGGATGCGCAACATCAAGGACTGGTGCATCAGCCGCCAGCTCTGGTGGGGACATCGGATTCCGGCCTGGTCAGACCCCGACGATCGCTGGTACGTCGGACGCTCCGAAGCCGAAGTGCGCGCCCACCATGGGCTTGGGCCCGATGTGCCGCTGCGCCAGGACGAGGACGTGCTCGATACCTGGTTCTCCTCGGCGCTCTGGCCGTTTTCGACACAAGGCTGGCCGGAGGCGACGCGCGACCTCGGCGCTTACTATCCGACCTCCGTGCTGGTCACGGGCTTCGACATCATTTTCTTCTGGGTGGCGCGCATGATCATGATGGGCCTGAAGTTCACGGGCGAGGTCCCGTTCCGCGAGGTCTACATGCACGGGCTGATCCGCGACAACGACGGTCAGAAAATGTCGAAGTCGAAGGGCAACGTCATCGACCCCCTCGACATCGTCGACGGCATCTCGCTCGATGCGCTGCTCGCGAAGCGCACGACCGGTCTCATGCAGCCGCAGATGAAGCCGCTGATCGAGCGCGCCACGCGCAAGCAGTTCCCGCAGGGCATCGCCGCCTACGGCACCGACGCTCTGCGTCTGTGCTTCGCCTCGCTCGCGACACAGAGCCGGGATCTGCGCTTCGACATGGCGCGCGTCGAGAATTATCGCAACTTCTGCAACAAGCTCTGGAACGCGGCGCGGTACGTGCTCATGAACGTTGAGACTGCGGAGCTCGACTCGGGCGGCGCCGAGCTCAGTCTCGCGGATCGCTGGATCCAGTCGCGCCTCAGCGCGACGCTCGCGCGCATCGATGCGGGTTTTGCGGACTACCGGCTGGATCTGGTCGTCGCCGCGATCTACGAGTTCACCTGGAACGAATTCTGCGATTGGTATGTGGAGTTTTCCAAGGCCGTGCTCCAGTCGGAGGAGGCGAGCGCGGCGCAAAAGCGCGGGGCGCGCCGCACGCTGATCACGACCCTCGAGACGCTGCTGCGCGCCCTGCATCCGGTCGCGCCATTCATCAGCGAGGAGATCTGGCAGCGCGTGCGCATCCCCGCCGGCGTCGTCGGCACGACTCTGATGCACGCGCCCTTCCCCGCGACCGACAGTCTGCCGTCCGATCCGGCCGCGGACCTCGAGATGGCCTGGGTGCGCGGCTTCATCCTCGGCATCCGCCAAATCAAGGGCGAGATGGATATTCCGCTCAGTCGCAAGATCCCGGTGCTGCTGCAAAACGCCGGGCCCGACGACCGGCGTTACCTGCACGCGAATCTCGGTTTTCTGATTCGCCTCGCGGGTATCGAAGCCCCACGCGTGCTTGGGGCCGAGGAGTCGGCGCCGATCGCGGCGGTGGCGCTCCTGGGACCGATGGAGATCCTCGTACCCATGCAGGGCCTGATCGAGCCGGCCGCGGAGCTGGATCGGCTCGCGAAGCGCCGCCGCAAGACGGAAGTCGACCTTGGGAAACTCACCGGCAAACTCGCCAATCCGGAGTTCGCGAGGAACGCGCCACCCGAGGTCGTCGCCAAGGACGAGCAACGCCGCGGCGAACTGGCGCAGGAGATCGCGCAGCTCGACGCGCAGGTCGAGCGCGTGCGCAAGTTGGCGCGCGAATGAGCCCGGGGTCGCCCGCGAGCAAGGATCTTGCAGGGAGCGCGGCCGCCGTTCTGGAACAACTGGGCAGCGTGATCCTCGGCAAGGAACTGCAGATTCGGCTCTGCTTTGCGTGTCTCCTGGCGCGCGGATCACTGCTGATCGAGGACATTCCGGGAGTCGGCAAGACGACGCTCGCGCACGCGCTCGCCCGCAGCTTGGGGCTCAGCTTTCAACGCATCCAGTTCACGAGCGATCTGCTCCCCTCGGACGTGCTCGGCGTCTCGATCTTCGATCGCGAATCCGGCAAGTTCCACTTTCAGCACGGGCCGATCTTCGCCCAACTGGTGCTGGCCGACGAGATCAATCGCGCCTCGCCCAAGGCGCAAAGCGCGCTGCTCGAAGCGATGGAAGAGCATCAGGTGACCCTGGACGGGCGCTCCATGGCGTTGCCCGAGCCCTTCTTCGTCATCGCGACCCAGAACCCCCAGGATCAGGTCGGCACGTTCCCGCTGCCCGAATCGCAATTGGATCGATTCTTGATGCGTGTGCATCTCGGCTATCCCTCACCGGCGGCCGAACGCGAGCTGCTCAGCGGCGTCGACCGGCGCGAACTGGTCGCGGGGCTGCCGACCGTCTGCGATGCCGAGCGCTTGCAGGCCTTGCAGCAGCGCGCCCAGGAAGTGCACGTGGCGCCCGCCCTGCTCGATTACGTGCAGGCCTTGGTTGCCTATTCGCGGCAACAACCGGGCGCAGGACCCGGACTCTCGCCGCGCGCGGCGATCGGTCTGCTGCGCGCGGCCCGCGCCTGGGCTTTGCTGGCCGGCCGCGATGCCGTGACCCCGGAGCACGTGCAGGCGGTGCTTCCGGCGGTCGTCGAACATCGCGTGCGTCGGCAGGACGGCACGCCGGCGCTCGTCGCGCAGTGGGTCGAGGCCGTGACGATCCCTTGATCGACCTACGGCAGGCCGCGGCGCGCCGATTGCGCTCCTGGGCGGCGCGCCGCTTCGGTACCGACGTGCTGCCTCATCCGGTCGACCGGCGTCGTATCTACATCCTGCCGTCGGGATTCGGACTCGCGCTCGCCGCGCTGATCGTGGCCATGCTCATCGCCGCCCTCAATTACAACAGCAACCTCAGCCTCGCGTTCGCGTTTCTGATGACCAGCATCGCGCTCGTGGCCATGCATCACTGTCACCGCAACCTGCTCGGCCTCGTCGTCGACGCCGAGACCAACGCAGACGGTTTCGCCGGCGCGAGCGCAGCCGTCGCCTTCACGCTCACCAACGTCTCGGGCCTGGATCGCTACGATGTGCAGATTCGCTGCGCCGAGGACGCCGTGACCGCCGCAAACGTCGCCGGGATCAGCCGGCGCGCCGTCATCGTGCGTGTGCCGCTCGTCGCGCGCGGCGTACGTCGACTCGCGCAATTCGAACTCGCGACACGCTACCCCTTTGGTTGGTTTCGCGCCTGGACCTACGTGCAGGCCGTGGTGACGCTGCACGCGGCACCGAGCCCGGCAGGCGAGCGCGAAGCAGCCGGCGCGAGCCGGACGTCGGCACAGACCCTGAGCGGCGAGCGGTCCGGCGACGAGGACTGGGCGGGCCTGCGGCCGTACGCGCCCGGCATGCCGCTCAAGCACATGGCCTGGAAAGTGCTGGCGCGCAGCGAGGAGGCGGCCGTGCGCACCTACTCGGGTCCCGCGAGTGAGCCGGAATGGTTCGACTGGCATGCATTGCCCGGGCTCGCGGCAGAAGCACGACTGTCGCAGTTGTGTCGCTGGGTAATCGATGCCGACCGGGCGGGACGGACCTATGGCCTGCGCCTGCCGGCCGCGAGCGTGACCCCCGCGTCGGGACCGGTGCACCGACGCGCCTGCCTGCGCGCCCTGGCCGCGCACGATGGCGAGGCGGCGCCATGAGGCTGTCCCTGCCCCGCGCAGCCGCGACTCCAGCCCTGGTGGAGCGCCCCTCCCTGGACCGGCTGCTCTGGACGAGCGGCTGTTTTACGCTCGCCTTGCTGCCGCATGTCGGCGACATGCCGCCCTGGGTGCTGCTGTTCTGCTTCATCGCCATTGCCGTGCGCTTGGGGCTCGCCGCCGGCGGTCGCAACGCCCTGCCCGCCTCGTTGCGAACTTTGATCGCCGTCGCGGCGATCGGCCTGCTGTTCGCGCAATTCCGCACTTTCAACGGCATCACGGCCGGCACCGCTCTGCTCGGCCTCGTCGCCGGCCTGAAGCTGCTCGAGGTCCGAACGCGCCGCGATGTCAGTGTGATGATCCTGCTCGTCTACTTTCTGAGTCTGGACGCGCTGCTCGTGGGCAGTTCGTTTTGGCTGCTCGCCTACCTCGTCGGCGTGTGTTGGTTCACGACCGCGACGCTGCTGCGTCTGACGGTGGCCGAGCCCGGGCCGCCGTGGCCGGCGAGCCTGCGCTATGCGCGGCTCATCGTCCTGCAGGCGATGCCCCTCGCCGTGATCCTCTGGCTGTTCTTTCCGCGCCTCACCGAGCCCCTGTGGCGCCTCGCCGAGAGCGATCAAGGCGCGGCGTCGGGACTGGGCGACACCTTGAGCACCGGCGACCTGGCGGATCTCGCGCTCTCCGACGAGATCGCCTTTCGCGTCCATTTCTTCGGCGCCGTGCCGCCTGCCGCGGAGCGCTACTGGCGCGGACCCGTGCTCGACCAATTCGACGGGCGTGTCTGGCGGCGGGCGGAGCCGGACACGACGCCGCATCCGGGCCTGGAAACCGAGGGTCCCATATACCGCTACCGCATCAGTCTGGAGCCCTATCCGCATCCCTGGATTTTCGCCCTGGATTGGCCGACGGATTGGGATGCGCGGGCGCAGCTCACTGCAGACGGTATGCTGATCGGCCCCGCGCCGATCAGCCAGGGCCTGGACATGATCGCGAGCTCCCAAACGCGGCGGCGGGAAACGGAGCCGCTGTCCGAGGCCGCGCGCCGCCGGGAGACGACCCTGCAGCCCGCGACGGGAAATCCGCGCACGCTCGCCCTGGCGGACACCTTGCACCGCGAGCACCCCGAACAACGCGACTTCGTGACGAGCGTGCTCGAGATGATCCACGGACAAAATTTCTTCTACACGCTCGCGCCCCCGCCGCTCGAAAGTAAAGATCCGATCGACGAATTCCTGTTCGACACCAGACGGGGCTTTTGCGGCCACTACGCCTCGGCCTTCGCGGTCATCATGCGCGACGCCGGGATCCCGGCGCGCATCGTCACCGGCTATTACGGCGGTGCTTTCAACCGGTATTCCGACTACTGGATCCTGCGGCAGAGCGACGCGCATGCCTGGGTCGAGATCTGGATCGAGGGGCAGGGATGGCAGCGCATCGATCCGACCTCGGCGATCGACCCGCGCCGAGTCGACCGAAGACTGCGCGACGAACAGACGGCGATCTCGATCGCCAACGTCGACCTGCAATCCGCCCTGCCCTGGTTCGCGGCCCTGCGTCTGCGCGCCGACGCCTTGCGCGAACTGTGGCGGGAACGGATCCTGCGCTACAACCAAGACTCGCAACAGTCACTGCTCGCACGGCTGCACGTTCCCAATCCGGATGGGGAGAAACTCGTGTTGATCCTCGCGGGGGCGCTCGCCGCAGCCTTGGGCTGGCTGACCTGGCAGGTGCGCCGCGAACTGCGGCCACCGCCGCGCGACGCCCTGCGGCGCGCATACGAGCAGCTTTGCGCGAAACTCGGCGGACTCGGGCTGCCGCGCGCCGTGCACGAGGGCGCGGAGGACTACGCGACCAGGGTCGCCGGCCGGCGACCCGAACTCGCAGACGCCGTCGGCGACCTGTGCCGCCGCTATAACGAATTGCGCTACGGCCGTCAGGCTTCCCGAGACGAGATCGCGACGTTCGCGCGCCGAGTGCGCTCGTTCAGGCCGCGAGATTCTCGCGCGTCTTGAGGAAATCGATCTCCGGCCAACGCTCCTCGGTCAGACCGAGATTGACGCGGGTCGGGGCGAGATAGACGAGTTCGCCCGCATGATCGAGCGCGAGATTGTCGTGCGCCTTCTCGCGAAATTCAGCGAGCCGCTTGGCGTCGGCGAGGCGCACCCAGCGCGCAATCGCGACGTTGATGGGCTCGAACACGCACTGCACGTTGTATTCGTCCTGGAGACGAAAGGCGACGACCTCGAACTGCAGCTGGCCGATCGCGCCGAGAATCAGATCGTTGTTGCGCAGGGGCTTGAACAGCTGCGTCGCACCCTCTTCGCAAAGCTGCGAGAGCCCCTTCTGCAGGGCCTTCATGCGCAAGGGATCCTTGAGCACGGCGCGCCGGAACAACTCCGGGGCGAAATTCGGGACCCCGGTGAAATTGAGCTCCTCGCCCTCGCTGAACGTATCGCCGATGTTGATCGTGCCGTGGTTATGCAGTCCGATGATGTCGCCCGCATAGGCCTCCTCGGCCTGGCTGCGGTCGGCGGCGAGGAAGGTCAGGGCGTCGGCGATGCGGACTTCCTTGTCGAGGCGTACGTGGTGCATGCGCATGCCCTTCGCGTAGCGACCCGAACAAAGGCGCATGAAGGCGATCCGATCGCGATGTCCGGGATCCATGTTCGCCTGGATCTTGAACACGAAGCCGGTCAGCTTGGGTTCTTCGGCCTGCACTTCGCGCTGCAGGGTCGGCCGCGGCTGCGGTCCCGGCGAGTGACGCACGAAGGACGAGAGCAGCTCGCGCACGCCGAAATTATTGACCGCCGAGCCAAAGAAGACCGGGGTCTGGCGCGCCGCCCGGTAGGCCTCCAGATCGAAGCTCGGACTCGCGCCCCGCACGAGCTCGACCTCCTCGACGAACTTGGCATAACGGTCGCCGAGAAACTCCCGCGCCTCCGCGCTCGCGAGTCCGGCGATCGTCTCGTGACTGCCGATGCGGCCCTTCTCGACCGGGACATAGACGTAGATGGTGTCTTCGAGCAGATGGTAGACGCCGAGCAGATCGCGCCCCATGCCGATCGGCCAGGTCAGCGGCGCGCACTGGATCTTGAGCACGCTCTCGATCTCGTCGAGCAATTCGATCGGCGCGCGTCCGTCGCGATCGAGCTTGTTGACGAAGGTCATGATCGGCGTGTCACGCAGACGGCACACGTCCATGAGTTTGATCGTGCGCTCCTCGACGCCCTTGGCACAGTCGATGACCATGAGCGCCGAGTCGACCGCCGTGAGCGTTCGATAGGTGTCCTCGGAGAAGTCTTCGTGGCCCGGGGTGTCGAGCAGGTTCACGATGCAGTCCTCGAACGGAAACTGCATGACCGACGAGGTCACGGAGATGCCGCGCTGCTGTTCCAGGCGCATCCAGTCGGAGGTCGCATGCCGGGTCGCCTTGCGACCCTTGACGGTGCCCGCCATCTGAATTGCACCGCCGAACAAGAGCAGCTTCTCGGTCAGGGTGGTCTTGCCCGCGTCGGGGTGGGAGATGATCGCAAACGTGCGCCGCCGCGTTACCTCACGCGTAATGTCGTTCATAGCTGCGCTCACTTCGAATCGTCGGTCAGGAAGCGGCGCAAGACGCAGGCGTCTTCGCGGCCAACCGTGGCTTGGTAGTAGCCGCGACGCACGCCGACCTGCTCGAATCCGAGGGACAAGTACAGGCGGCTCGCCACGGTGTTGGTGGGTCTGACCTCGAGGAAAGCCTCCTGCATTCCCGACGCACGGGCTCGATCGAGCAGGTAGATCAGGAGTTTTCGCGCGAGTCCCCCGCAGCGAAAATCCTCGCGGATGCAGATGTTGAGTATGTGCGCCTCGCCGGCGCCCACGGACATGATGCCGTAACCGGCGATTTCGCCGCCGCACTCGACCACGCGGCAGACGTAGCCCACGCGCAGACAATCGCGGAAGATCCCCTCGCTCCAGGGAAACTGATAGCCGGCGCGTTCGACCGCGACGACCATGGGCACGTCCAGTTCGTGCATCGCACGGATCTCGACGACGGCGGGCGATTCCCGTTTGACGCTAGACACGCGCAGCCACCTCCCGGGCATATTGCAGATCTTCCCAAGCCTTGCGCTTCTCGCCCGGCGACCGCAAGAGGTAGGCCGGATGGTAGGTCACGACCAGGGGAGTCCGGCTTGCACCGAACGCATGCGTTTTTTGCCGCAGGCTGCCCAAGGGCGAGTCGCTCGCGAGCAATTGTTGGGCGGCGATCCGGCCGACCACGAGCAGCAGCTTCGGACGCACCAAGGCGATCTGACGCTCCAGGTAGGAAACGCACTGGTCAGCCTCACCAGCCGCGGGATCACGGTTCCCCGGCGGACGGCACTTGAGCACGTTGGCGATGTACACGTCGGTCCGCGCCAGACCGATGGCATGCAACATCGAATTGAGCAACTGACCCGCCCGGCCGACGAATGGCTCGCCCTGCCGGTCCTCCTCCGCGCCGGGCGCCTCGCCGACGATGAACCATGGGGCCTCGGGGTTGCCGACGCCGAAGACGGTCTGGGTGCGGGTCTTGGACAGCGTGCAGCGGGTGCAGGCGGCAACGCGCTCGCGCAGCGCCGTCCAATCGAGTTCCGCGTCGGCCGGCGTGGGGGCGCCCACGGGCGGCATCTCGGCGGGCGGCATCTCGGCGACCGTCACCGCGGCTCCTGCGGCAGGCGGCGTGCGCAGCACCCAGGACTCGAGTTCCAAAGCCTGCAAGTATTCTCGGCGCATCGCGTTCATGACGGAAGCACAATTCCCCGGGACCGACGAAACAACCTACGGTAGGCCCAAACCGATGGTGCCGACAAGGCATAACACCCAAAAATCAACAGCAGGGCGCTGGGCGGATGCAGCGCGATCAGCATGAACAGCAGCGGCATCAGCAAAATATGCGTGAAACGCACGCGCGCGCCCATGTTGACCTGTTTGAAGCTGTGAAACGGAAACCGGCTGATCATGAGCGCGCCGGCGCAGGCGGTGATCAAGAAGGCCAGGAGGAGGCCCGGCAGCCCCACGTTCATCTGGCCGCTCGCGAGCCACATGCACGCTGCGACGAGCGCCGCGGCCGAGGGGCTAGGCAGGCCTTCGAAGTAATTTTTGTCCTGGACGGCGATGCGCGAGTTGAACCGCGCGAGGCGCAGCGCCGCGGCCGCAGCGTAGAAAAAGCAGACCAGCCAGCCCAGGCGACGCCACAGCGGCCCGTATTCGGCAATGCGTGCCACGCCCCACTGGTAGGTCACGATCGCGGGCGCGAGACCAAAAGACACCATGTCGGAGAGACTGTCGTATTCCTTGCCGAAGGCGCTCTCCGTGTGGGTCCAGCGCGCGACCCGGCCGTCGAGCGCATCGAAGATCATGGCGATGAACACCGCGACGCCCGCATAGTCGAATTTCCAGTCGATGGCCGCAACGATCGCGTAGAACCCCGAAAACAGGGCCGCAGTCGTCAGCAAGTTGGGCAGCCAATAAACGCCCCGCGGGCGAGATTGTTGATCGTCTTCGTCGCTCATGAAGCACACATAATACCAGGGGGGCTCATGTAATATAGGCGGCTATGCGCTTATCTCAATATCCCATAGTCACACTCAAGGAAGTGCCCGCCGACGCCGAGGTCGTGAGCCATCAACTGATGCTGCGCACGGGCATGATCCGGCGCCTCTCGGCGGGTCTCTATACGTGGCTGCCGCTGGGCCTGCGAACTCTGCGCAAGGTCGAGCAGATCGTGCGCGAGGAGATGAACCGGGCCGGCGCGTTCGAACTCGTCATGCCGACCGTGCAGCCCGCGGAACTGTGGCTCGAATCCGGCCGATGGAGCCAGTTCGGACCCGAGTTGCTGCGTTTCAAGGACCGTCACGATCGCGACTTCGCCTACGGACCGACGCACGAGGAGGTCATCACCGACATCGCGCGCCGCGAACTGCGCAGCTACAAGCAGCTGCCGGTCAATTTCTATCAGATCCAGTCGAAATTCCGCGACGAGATCCGCCCACGCTTCGGCGTCATGCGCGCACGCGAGTTCTTGATGAAGGATGCGTACTCGTTCCATGCCGATGAGGCCAGCCTGCAGGACGGCTACCGCCTCATGTACGAAGCCTATTGCCGAATTTTCTCCCGCTTGGGACTCAAGTATCGCGCGGTCGACGCCGACAGCGGCAGCATCGGCGGCAGCGTCACCCAGGAATTTCACGTGCTCGCCGATTCGGGCGAGGATGCGATCGTGTTCTCGGACGGCGACGACTACGCCGCCAATCTCGAGATGGCCGTGGCCGTCGCGCCGACGACGCCGCGCCCGGCGCCGTCGGCCGCCCTCACGAAAGTCGAGACCCCGCACATGCGCACGATTGCCGATCTCAGCGCGTTCCTGGGGGTCGCGCCGGAGCGCTGTGCCAAGACCCTGTTGGTCGACGGCACGGACGGCGGCGTGGTCGCGATCGTGCTGCGCGGAGACCACGAACTCAACGCCGTCAAGGCGCAGAAACTGCCCGGCATTGCGAATCCCCTGCGCATGGCGAGCGTGGAGCGCGTGCGCGAGGCGACCGGCTCCGAACCCGGTTTCATCGGTCCGATCGGTTTCAAGGGAAAAGTCTATGCGGACCACTCCGCTGCGCAGCTGGCGGACTTCGTCTGCGGGGCAAACGAAAAGGACCAGCATTACACCGGGGTGAACTGGGAGCGTGATCTCGCCGCGCCCGAGATTTTCGACCTGCGCAACGCGCAGACCGGCGATCCGAGCCCGAACGGCGGCGGCACGCTGCGCATTGCGCGCGGCATCGAGGTCGGACACATTTTCCAGCTCGGCCGCAAATACAGCGAGGCCATGAAGGCGAGCGTGCTGGACGAACAAGGCAAGAGTCAGACGATGTTCATGGGCTGCTACGGCATCGGCGTGACCCGGGTGGTAGCCGCGGCAATCGAACAGAATCATGATGCGAACGGCATCGTCTGGCCCGAGGCCATCGCGCCCTACAGCGTCGTGCTCGTGCCCATCAATTACCAGAAATCGGCGCAGGTTCGGGCCACGGCCGACCTGCTCTACACGCAATTCCAGGCGGCCGGCATCGACGTTCAGCTCGATGACCGGGACGCGCGTCCCGGCGTGAAGTTCGCCGACTCGGAACTGATCGGGATCCCCCATCGCATCGTGATCGGCGAGCGCGGCCTTGCCGCCGGCACGCTCGAGTATCGCGGCCGCCTCGATGCGCAGTCGAGCGATATCGGGCTGGCCGAGGCCGTGCAGTTCATCCAGAAGAAGCGCACGGGCTGAGGCGCGCTTGGGGCAAACGCCGCGATCCAAAGGGTGGCGTGTACCCGCCCTGTGCCTGCTGTTCGTCGCCGCAAGCGCACAGGCGGCAGCGGGTCCGAAGCCGGGGCAGCGTGAGCCCGAACTGAAGGATCTGCTGCAGAAGATCATCTCGAGCGCCGACTGTTTCGGGGACCGCTACGAGGCGGAGGTGTGGCACAAGGCGATGGAGCCCCGCCTGCGGCCCTTCGTCGCCACCTACGACGACCGGGTCGACATTCTCGATCACGTCTATTGCGAGGCGAGGCGCGATCCGGATCTGCAAATGCCGCCGGACCTGATTCTCGCGCTGATCGCGGTGGAAAGCCGTTTCGACCCCTGGGCGGTCTCGCGCAGCGGCGCCGTGGGCCTGATGCAGGTGATGCCGTTCTGGCCGACGCAACTGGGGCACCAGAACGAGTTGGTGCGCGCGGCGCCTAACATCCGCATGGGCTGCGAGATCCTGCGCTTCTATCTGCGTGCGGAACATCATGATTGGGTCAAGGCGCTGGCGCGCTACAACGGCAGCGTCGGTCGTCGCGACTATCCGGCCCTGATCATGTCGCGCTGGCAACGTGACTGGAAGTTTTGAGCGGCGACGCGAGATCGCGCGTTCCCGGAGCGGGCGGCGTCAGTGCACGGGCGCCGCGGACGGCGCCAGGGGCGCCGGAGGCGGGCCGGCTTGCTCGGCGTTCGACAAGGCAACCGC
>Ga0116226_10001441_pt1 | contig 20644 bp, 34 predicted proteins | sample S1TSphfallax_FD_89692 | JGI IMG/M metagenome (GOLD analysis project Ga0116226, IMG submission 89692) | Host-associated microbial communities from peat moss isolated from Minnesota, USA - S1T2_Fa - Sphagnum fallax MG | ecosystem: Host-associated > Plants > Peat moss > Unclassified | place: USA... | reverse complement strand
GAATATCAATATAGTCATGATTAGGCCTATCCCCTATGAATAGGTATTTGGCCTTTAAAGACCCTACAGCTCCGCTTGGTAAAACAATAGAACTATAAAGTTTTGATAGCTCTAATACGTCATAAAGATTGTCTATTTGGTAATTAAACTGACGCCAATCTTTTGTGTAATTTGAATTAGAGCCTATATAATTCTTATAGGCATCATAAACTTTTGTCCATTTTTCAAAAGACTGAAGATAGTCTTCTTTATCTTTTATCTTTACCAAGTAATTATCTTTAGCCGTCTCAAAATCAGTAAGACAAATAATCTGGGTAATGGCTTTTGATTGATGAAGACGTTCAAATAGCTTTAGTCCCTCTGAGCCTAAAGAGTCTGTTCCACGGGCTATTTTTCCGTAAACTCTTTCACCTAAGTGCAAACGATCATGAACTACATTTGCTGGACCGGTTAATGAATCATATAGTTTTCTTAGGTAATAGTCTATAACATCTACTCCTAAAGGGGGAGGGCCCTCATGGCAATACTCCCAACCATGAGATACTAATTTTTTAGCTAAAGTAGTTTTGCCACAGCCATCTGGGCCTTCCAAGATAATAACTTTACCCATTATTATCTCCTGGAAGACCTAAAAAGAATTGATATGAGCACGCTGAACATTTAATATGAAAATGCTCTATTGTTACACCGGCACAGCTTACTTCATGCTTATGAGTGCTACCTCCAATCATATTACGGCACTCTATTTCAGGAGGAAGATTACCTTTGCAGTAAAGCGCCACAAACGGAGGAAATTTCTTTGTACTATAAAAATCTCCAAGATTATGGCATTTTGGACATTGAGCCAGTGCCACTAAAGCCTTAAGAGAATGGTTATAATTTTTACGAGGAAAAGGTATAATGGCTATAGAGCCAATTAGACTATCTAAGTCAGGCATAATTCTCCTAGTGTAAAACTCACACCTTAGGTTTTATATCATAAAAGACAAGACTGGGGTCCCTTAGTTACCGGGACCCCAGAGTTTAATTAAGCGGCTTTATCTTCTTCGACCTCTTCAGTTGTCTTAACGGCCTTAGGAGCTTCCTGAATTTCAACGGCCCCCTCTTCCTGAAGACCCTTAAGGTGATACTTTGCAGATGCTTCAACAGGCGTCTTAGAAACCAGCCCATCGCACTTAGAGGCGATTTCCTCAAGAGTAAAGAATCCATCACCAAGGCTTTGAAGAGCCTTAACTACAATAGCCCGCTGACCACGATACTTATCGGCTTCAACCCCGTCAAGAATCCGGTACTTAGACCCTTTGGCAATTGCCTTTGTTACGGCCTTTTCCTGCTTAACTGCTGGATCAGGGGTACCTTCTTTGTGCTTCTTTGACTTGGGCTTTTCGGCAACGATGTTTTCGGTAACAGTAGCTTCCTTCATTGTATTCTCCTAAGCTATCTCGAGTACTCCCTCGGATAGCATTTTATTGACAAAGTAGGTCACCACTCTAGCTTTATCTGATTTTGTTTTCAGAGTCTTATCTACTAAAGAGGTGATTGAGTAAATAGACGCTGGGCCGTTTTCTTTTAAAGCCTCTAAAATTACCTTTTCACGAGGCGATAACTTTTTAATTCCTGGGTCATCACTTAAACGAAATTCTCTAGTGGACTTATTGACTGCTCGGGCTTTTCTTTCAGACCCGTCTTTTTTGAGATACTCGTCACTTTCATTTAACGAGCTTTTAATATAGTCTAAGGCACTTTCTACAGAAATATCCTCAAAAAAAGCCAATGCCTTAGCTACTGTTTGAATTGGAAACGCTCTTTCTATTTCCAGGAAAAAAGCAATACGATTCTTAAAAGATTCTATAAACTTAGATGCGCTAAAATTTGTTCCAGTAGAATTAACTGGCCAAATTGAATTTCCTACAGAAGTACAAAACTCAAATTCACGAACAGTTAATTCACAAAGATGAATTGGATGAAGTAAGTGGGCTTTTCCATCATTTTTTTCGAGAAGAATCCATACACCAAAACCCGTAAAGGGAGATTTTTCGCTGTAAGTAGTAAACTCGATGATTTCCACCGTCTACATTCCTTTCATCAATCTATAATAATTATATTCCTACTTATATTGAGTTGTACAACAAAAAATGAGCAAGCTTTTAACTTTTTTTTGTATTTCAATGTTGCACAAAGTAATTTTTAGTCTATTATATATGAGTAGTGTCCTTCATACATTAAAGGAAAAATTCTATGGCTTGCTCTACTTACTCCTACATACCAGCACCTATGCTCATCATCTGGGTGTCTTAACATAGTCTCATATGTTATTCTACTTATTTCAGTGTCTATAATCACCGTATGAGCCTCTTTACCTTTAGACTGGTGTATAGACATTAATTCGGTTTTAGGCTTTGCGGTTAACTTAAATCCTGCTTGTTTTACAAATTGTTTTATGGTTTCCTTTCCTGGCACTTTAGTCATTACTCTATCCCAGTCTTGCCACTTCATTTGGTTTATAAATATGTCTGATATCTTAATTGGTGATTGGCTTTTTACTAAATCCTCTAAATTAAACTTAAGAAAATCATCTTCAGAGTATTTAAGTATCTTTTTAAGGCCTTTAGGCTCTACTTCTCCTGTCTTAAAAAGTTTATACCAAGATTGAAGAGCCATTCTAACATCCAGCTCTAATAAAGGACTACCCCACCCTATATAAGGTATTCCTTCTTCTTTAAGCTTATCAGCTATATCTCTTCCTCTATAGTGGTGTCTAAAAAGTACAAAAGTTTTTTCTGAAAAATCATCTATATCAAAATATCCAATAGACTTAACTATTCCATCTTCATAGGTAGGCTTGTACTCTTTTGGAATACGATTCTTTATTCTAGATGATATTTTTTGAGCAGAATTGTGTATAGCTTTAGAAAGTCTAAAAGATTGATCTAGTAGCATGGTCTGCGAGACCTCAAGATTTTGGAAAGCAGAACTATCAGCGCCAGCCCAATTAAATATAGCTTGATCATCGTCACCCGCTATGTAATGTCTTTGAGCCTTAGATCCTAACTTGTTAACCACTTCCCACTGTAATAAAGACAAATCTTGAGCTTCATCTATAAATATGACATCTATATCTAGTGGTCTTCCGCTTTCCAGATAGAAAGTAAGAAGATCAGTATAGTCTAATAGACCTTGTGAAGTTTTCCAATGTCTATAGGCTTTAGTAAACCATACTGCGTATTTGTAGTCTATCTCTAGATAGGAATCCTCTAGTGCTTCTTTAAGAAGTTTTCCTCTATGTCTTCCACAATGGTTTACCTGCATAAGTAAATCATCTTTTGTCTCAGGTTGAAACGATCTTTCAAATTCCTCAATCCATGGCTCAAAGTTATTTCCGTTAAGTCTACACCCTATCTTATTTCCAAAACCTCTTAATAGTTTAGGTTTAACTATTTGATCCTGAGTAATAGACATTTGTCTATAACAGATAGAGTGAATTGTTCTCAGATAAGGAAACTCTTGCTCTGTTTTGCCTGTTCTAGACAACGCTTCTTCTCTTGCAGCCCTGGTAAAAGTAAGAAAAGCTATTTTTTTTGAAGGGGTTCCATTAGCCAACTCTTTTTCCATAAGTTGCATTAGTCTAGTTGTTTTTCCTGTTCCAGGTGGACCAAGAAGTTTTAATTTCATTTAGAATAAACTCCTTTGAATAGGAACCTTAGCAATTATTAAAGGTTTATCATCTTTAAGAACATTTTTACCCCATCTACATGTGGGGTCATCTACTTTTTTAATGTTTTCAGAAAGATAGGCTTTACCTAAGTGTTCACTTTTAGAAAATCTAACCTTATCTATTTCTTCCTCATATTTTCCGTGCGACATAATACATAGAGAAATAGAATAAAAATGCCACATAGTTGTGGTAATTATTTCTGTATAATCCATACAGCACTCACAAGCGATATCAAATCCTAATTCCTCTAACAAAAGCTTAGAAACTACTGCGGTAAGTTCTTCAGAAAATAATTCTATAAGTCTATTAGATAACTGTTGAGCTCTTTGATCTCTTTGACACTGTCTCCAAAAATCACCATTTAAGTTTAAGTTTCCATATGGAACATAGTGTGGGTCAGTAATCATTTTCGATCCTTTCATACTTATCCATTAAAACTTTAGACTTATCTGCTCTCTCAGTATGAGGCACTGCACGATACTTGCTTCCACCTATAAACCTTATAAGACACATACTTCCTATTCCCGCTTTACACTTAGGGCAGGGCACCTTAAGTACTTTTGGATATTGCTTAGGAAGCACACTATTATTCCTTTATCTGTCTTGTGTCAAATGGAAATTCTTCTGCTTGCCACTTGCTGAACTTCATTGATCTAAGCCACTTTCTTTTTGCTGGATCCCATTTAAAGCTTTTTTCTCTGGCTAAATCTTTTTCTGCGTAAGAAACTACAGCCTCAATAAGTACTGTATCCTCTTTCATAAGCCTTATTGTTTCTTCTATTGGGTACTTATCTAACACTATAAGCATAGTAAGAACATCAAATACTGCACGATGGGCAAATGGGTTTAAGAACCCATGATCAGCTGCTAGATAAGTAAGCTTTCTACTACTGCAACAAGCAGGATACTCTATATCAGTTAAAGTATCTAACCACGGCACAGAACTTATTTCAGTATGGTCTACTTTATTAGCCCAGGAGTTAAAGAATTTCTTGTCAAATCTTTCTCCGTTATGAGCCACTACTACTTCTACTTTTTCTACTAAATTATTTAGTCTATAAAATCCTTCTTTATAAGGTACTCCAAATTCATCTATATCTGATTGAAATATGCCATTAAGACTAGATATAAATGAAGATACCTTAGTAACCCCATCATTTACAAAGTAATTATCAATAAGTAAAGGACACCTTCGCTCAGTACACCATATCACGGCTCCGACCTCTATAACGGTGTCTTTTATTGGGTCTAATCCAGTTGTCTCAAAATCTAGACCAAGTAATCTCATTGATTGTCCTTTATATATTCTGAAAATGGCATTCCACCATCTATTTGTGCCACATTATCTACAACTAAATTAATCACAAGGTCTCCTTCTTGAGTAAAAGAAAAAAAGTGAACAGTTAATCCTCTGCTTGATTGTAAAACCAAAGCCCCATGGTCTATGCGAGTTTTTGGAGCTGTTTCAAAATTAAGGTTATAGGTAAATACTCTCTTTTCTATTGTAACATAATCATAAATTTTCACTTTAATTCTCCTAAGTTTTTATTGTGCAATAAATAAATGAGTATTATATCATAAAATTATTGCATATTTACCCTTGATTCCTAGAATGACCCAGGTGATATACCTAGTTCATAGATTTTATGATTTAACACATATTTTTTTAATAAGAATACACATAAGCTCTTCTTGAAAGGCCTCAAGAACCTTGGCTAAGTTTGTTTCTTTTGGGTTTCTCTTTTGAAAATCCATAGCCCAGTCATATATTTGTTGCTCTGTCATCTATAACTCTCCTTTTTCTTCCTCGAACTTAGACTCTGTATAATCTTCACTTTGTCTATTTACTAATTCTACTGGAATAGACCAAGCCCTAATAACTTTACCTTTAATTCTTATAGTGTCTGAACCACAATTGCGTCGATGTAAGGCTGAAAAAAGATCTTGATTTTCAATAAATACTTTTTGTCCAATAAGATACTTTTGAAGAAATCCAACCTGAAACAGTATTTTTCCTCCTTCTAATATTGGCATTCCCCTTAATAGATCTTCACGATTTTTAGATCGATCCACAAGAGATAAAAAGTCATCTATTTTAGATGTTATTGACCCATAGTGAGAAGCATCTTCAGGAGCCTGTATATTAATTTTGTTAGCCAAAAGAATTCTAAGTTGTTGGTCCCATTGTTGTTGTTTTATAGGCCTAATAATTGCGTCGTGTACTTCAAATATTCGCTTACGTAGTTTGTCAAATTGTCTAAATTGATCAGACTCCAAATGCAAATCTTTTCCATTAACCTCAAGAATGTACGTTGGGGGGTCAGTAAGAATTTTTCTGAGATTAGTAGCAACCATCTCATCAAAATTATTTTCATCTTGCCAAGTTTTGTTGCCAATTCCATATTGGAGAGTAAGACACGTTTTTCTATCGCAATGGTCACAAAGGGGTGATTCGTTACACTGATATTGATACTGTCTATCTGAGAGAGATTTAATAAGAGCCTCAACCTCCCGAGACGCCAGAGGAGGTGAGCAGTGGTTTTGATTATAGTAACGAAGCTTATCTTGCCATCCATTAGGAGATGATTTTTTGTAAAATAAACCGAAGTTAAAGAGTGTGACGTTTCTGGTACCTGCAGGAATTCCTTCACCTGTGATCTCCTTTAAGCATGGAGGCATCTCTCCAATTTGAATAAGGTCTTCACTTAATCCCTCGTCTACACTTTCTTTTCCAGTGTAATAAACTATGCTATCTAAAAATTCTTCAATAGAAAGGCTTCCATTGTTTCCTATTGCGTATCTAACAGTATTATTAGCATTAAAGTAACAAAGATTTATCCAATTACCTACTGTAGATACAGTGCTTTTAGTTTGTTTGGGGAAAATTTCTGTTTTAGAAGGATATCCTAATACACCGGCCCATTTTCTTAATATTGACTGCGCTTGAGTAGCTGGATAAGGCTCTTTAAAGAAAACTATAAGATGAGCTCCTCCACTTTTTGAACGACATATGGATAGTGGAAGCTTTCTTTTACTTACTTTTTTATATAGATCAATGTGGTCTATTGTATCTATATCTATATCTATTGCTCCAAAATAGCATGTTCCGTTTTCACTAACCGGTATTAGCCCTAATCCCACCTCACCTTCTAAGTGCTTTCTATAGTCTTCCTTAAGAGCGGGAGAAAGCACTGTAGACATATTCCCATTGCTCTTTTGCCACACACCATGGGCAAGTTGGGACCCCACAAAAAGGGTCATAAATCTCGAAAGTATACCCTCATCTATCACCAAGGCCTCTAAATATCGAGCACCATAAATAGAGTCCCACCTATTAGGTGGGACTCTATTTATGGTTAATTAAAGTTCTGTTTCAGTTGGAAAATCAGTGCTTCCAGATTCTCCTGTAGTGTCAATCGAAATATTGGCTTCCTTAAGAGCCTTAAAGTGACTCTCCATTTGCTTAAAGGTTTCTTGAGAGACAAATCCAGTTGGAATAATTTTCTTTTCAAACCACTCATTACTTCCAGACTTCATATCCACTACAATAACTTTGTAGGTTTTTGCGTACATTGGAAGTTGAGTAAGACGAATTCCCGCAAGAATTTGTTTAGAGATTTTAAGACCGGTTGCCTTATAGCTTATAGCAATAGGAGAATTTGATGAGGGAATAAAAGCCATAAAGTTATGATACAGAGTGCACTCAGGGGCATCATTTCCATGCTCATCATTCTTTTCACCATTACCCCATGTACTAAATTTACATATTGAGCAACCGTCAGGACTTATCCTTCCCTGGTCTATACCATTAGGAGAAATGCAGTCAATACCGCCACCAGAATCAATAGGAAAATACTTAATGCGATTCTTAAAAAAGAACAAAGCGATGATGTCGAGTTCTCTTCCATATATCTCCTGAGTTACAGTATTGAACAAATCACCTTCCTCAAGACCTTCAATATAAGAAGAATGAGATTTACGGCGTTGAGGTGAAAGAGATTGACAAAGACCAAGACGAGGAAGAAGAATATCAGAGTTGTCTACTTCTTCCATACCTTTTTGATTTCCCTTTTGATTTTGAAGCCAATCAGGAACATCACTAATTGCAACTGATGTTTCTTTAACAATCTGAACTACACTAGTCTTGCTCAAAGTTTTTTCCTCCTCTAACTGTAATACTTTGTTTAAAGTACGTTGAAATTCCTGGAGGGACTTCATTACCCTCTATAAGAGCATTTTTAGCTAAAGCCGCCATTGTCTGATAATGAACAGAGAATAAATCTTCTTGACCTGTTTCTCTAATCCAGCTATAAAACTTAATTTTATCACTTACGTTGGCGTAGACATCATCTTTAATAGTTAAAGAAATTCCTCCATTAAGTTTTAAGCTTGTATAGTCTTCAGCCTCCATTCGTTCAACAAGCATTTGGGTGCAGGCTTCTATTGTAAGATTTTGTTCTTTTATTAATTCTTCAAGTCTAGCCTTTTCTTTCTTAGCCTCAACAAGAACAAAACCAAAATTAGCTGAACTTACCGCGTCTCCATCAGCCTTAAGACTAGCTATAATCCTTTCTTTTTCATTATTGACTTTAGTTTGATAGTCATCATTTTCTGAAAATTTAGTAAGAGAATTCTTAAGATGTGAGTATTTTCCGGGCATGAGTTACCTTTCGTTTAGGACACTCAAAGTCACTAACAGATCTTAAAGGAACTTTATAGTTCGTAATTTCACCGCAAGAGCACTCTATTTTGTAAACAGCTCCGTTAAGTAGCCCATAAGCACTTTTTACTGTGTGAAGTTCACATTTTTCTCTACAAGATTTAAGCTCATTAAGAAGAATAAATAGTTCACAGTGGTGCTCAAGAACTATTTCACGATTTTTTCCTGTAGTAAATGACTCTATTCGTGAAATAGCATCATCTTGAATTTTAATGTGTCTATCTAAATTAATCAAGGTTTCTCCTTAAAATGGAATATCATCACTTTCTTTTTGCATAATTTCATCTACCCATTTAGAGCAAACCCACTCAGACATTTGTTCACCTTGTCGTAAAGCTTTTAAGATTATTCCACTTATAGTTCTTTCACGATTAGGTCCTACTACTACATAATCTTGAAACCAAGTTTGTTGAGTCTGACCTGGACGGTGTACCCGATCTTCTGATTGAGATCTTGTTAATATAGAATAGTCATTAGACAAATAATCCACATTAGAACACTTTGTAAAGTTTGAACCAAAACGCCCAGCTTGAGGTTGACCGATAAGAGTAGCAGGACCAATAATATCAGGCGCGTCTGGATGGAACATTGTCTTTGCTTCATCTTTTTCTATTCTTGACATACCTCCTTGAAGAACCTTAACAGTCATTTTAGGAAAATTATTCTTCATCATTTTTTCTAGACGAGCAATCTCAGGTCTAAATCTGCACCAAACTATAAGTTTATAATTTGGTTCACTTTCTAATCTAAATGCTAGATTATCAAGAAATTTTTGAGTAAGCTCACATCCTACCTCAACAGTGATAGGTTCAGATGTTTCATCTTCACTGTTAATGACTCCTCCTAAAAAACCTGAGCAAATTTGAGCCAATCTAAGAGCTTTAATAGGGGCCGCACTTACAACAGAAGCATTGTCATAACTTCCTACATAAGTTACGAATTCTTCTCTCATTTGTACATACTTTTCCCATGTATTTTCTTTAAGCTTAACTTCAATTAAAGGCTGTCTCATCTTAGGAAGAATATCTAAGCAGTCTTTTTTAAGTCTTCTAAGAGCGTAAGGTTTTATTTTATTTTGAAGTAATTCAATATGTTGAAATTGAGTCACTTGCTTATTAAGATAACCTCCCATGACAGCATGAGCATTTCTAAAAGCATAAAAGGTCTTAAATCCTAATATAGCTTTGTCAAGAAAAGCAAACTGTGCCCATAAACCTAAAGGTGATTGACCTATAGGACTTCCATTAAGAATGGTACGCCTAGAAGCTTTGGGAGCAACAGTAAACACCCCGTATGTCTGGGAAGCCTTATGATTAGAGATAGTTGAAGACTCATCAACTATACACCAAAATTTTCTTTCTTTTAATAATCTTAGTAGAAAAGCAACGTGTTTTTCTTGGCGAAGAAGCTCTACTGAGACAACTATCCAAAGCAAACCTTTATTTTTGCTAGGAAATTCTGTTGTTTTAGAGTTGAACTCAGTAATGATTCCTTTTACAAAGGAATGCTCAACTATCTGAGAATAGCCTGGATGAGCCCATACATCTTTAACTTGAGCTGGGGAAATTATAAGAACTGTATCAATTTCTTTTGCCTCATAAAGAAAGCATGCCGCATCTATTATAGTTTTAGTCTTGCCGCTGCCCATCTCGTCCAAAATAGCAAATACTTTATTTTTTATAAGAGCGCGTACTCCTATTATCTGATGATCAAAAGGCCTATATCGACATCTAGACCAATCTAGGGAGTCTAAGTTGATTGCCATACTTGCCTCATAAAGTAAAATGGTGGTCCCAGTAGGATTTGAACCTACAACAGGGAGATTATGAGTCTCTTGATCTACCATTGAGCTATAGGACCGTGGTACCCAGGAAGGGACTTGAACCCTTATGACTTAAAGTCGACGGATTTTAAGTCCGTAGCGTCTGCCAATTTCGCCACCTGGGCTAAAACTTTGCCTTTATAAGAGGTTATCTAGCATACTCTTACAAAGGTCTTTATAATATCTAACGCAGACTAGAAACGATAGCTTTTAAAGTTAGCTTATTCCATCTAAAAGCTATAAACTAAAAGATGGTTGCATGCGGAATTACCGCAATCACAAGAAGACTCACTTAAGTGCTCATGCCTGGAGTCTTGTCTTCTTGGGCAACTGAAGGTTTAAAGTAGTGAAAAATTTCACTTATTTCAACAATTTCCTCTGATCCAATTGATAGATTTACGCAGGCATGATTGGCGGCTGCGATAACATCTGTAGTGTTAATAACTACCTTTAACCCGCCTCTTACTATTACTCTGTAATCCCTTTTATTGTCCATTAGAAGCCTTCCTTTGTAGGCCAAAAATATGATAAATTTGGATTTTGATTTGGCCAAAATTGTTTGTAGTGTTCTGGCTTTTTACGAACTAGATTAGAACGGTGTGACACATGAAATGGTTCGTGACCTAACCATTTTGGAGGCGACTGAGCCTCAGTAAAGTAAGGAGGAACAACTATTGTATTTCTATAACCGCGAGATTCCCATTCTCCAATGCAGCAATCTAGGTAATTCTTAAGCCATTCTTCGTGTCCTTTCCACATTAGTACCGCTGGGTGTCTTTCCCAGGCATGCCCAACTCTTTGAAAAGCCGGCACTAAGTTAATGTTTTTGGGTAGAATTGGTTTGTTAAGCAAAATCTGTAAAATTTGTCCGGCTTCAACTCTTTGCTTGCCTAATCTACTAACATCAAGGCACTCAGCTGACTTTACAAAAGAACTATACGGCAGAAACGTCTGCATTGGAATTTTCCTTTAATTCTGAAGTTTCGGGGGCCCATATTTCTTCGACGGGTACTTCAAGAGCTTCAGATATCTTCATAGCGGTAACAATAGTGATGTTTTTTCCACGACGAGCATTAAAGATGGTCATACGAGGAAGTCCAGTTTTTTCGGACAGTTCATCGGCTCCCATTCCTTTTGCTTCTAAAATCTCGTTTATTTTTGATGAAATTTCCATATAGTTTTATTATAAATCATCGTATATCAAGTTGTACACAACTATTTTACGCGACAATATCTATTTTAGGAGCCTCATAATTAAGAGTCTTATTTGAGAGAAACCGGGCAATAAGAGTAAGAGCGTGCTCTTGTCCACAAACTTGTTTAATGTTGTCTCTATCAAATGTAAGACTAGTTCCATGAACTATCTCAAGCACATCATTTTCAAGATCAAGAGTAAACCAATGGTTTACTGATCCGCGTTCTTTACCACAAACATCGCAAATGATTACTGTCTTAATTGCCATAAAGTCTCCTTATACGTAAGCTACTCCTATTGTTGGTAAATCAAAGGAATATGACCATAAATCTGAGTCACCATCACATACCATTACAAAATTAGCTCTTTTACTGCGACCAAAAATATCTTGTAGTTCTCCTTCAATGTAAGAAATAAGAAGACGAACTTTAGCTACCGGAACTCCCTTAGGAACTCTTACAGAGACAAACCTAGGAAGCTTTTCGACGGGAGGCCGGTCTAGAAAGTTGTAATCAAGATTTTCAGGAGTAGGCACAATGAATAAAAGTTGAAGCTTTATTGGCTTCATGACTTGTTGACGAGAGTGTAGTGACCCATCACCATTGGGGTCAAGTTCTCTTGCTAGGGGAAATGACATCGCCAAATGGTTCATATTTTCAACTGGGATTGAATTTCCTAGCATTTACTCCTCGATTCTGCGATATTCTCTTACTCTTACCTCTTGATATTGAGGTGGCACTGATTTTATGGCGCGTTCTGCGATTTTTTTAGAGTTATAGTGATAGTTTTTATAAATTCTCCATCCAGGATCAATGGTTGAATTAACAAAAACTTCAATATACCAGATGCTCATATTAAAACTCCAAATGTTGAAATAAAGGCAAAGTTTTTGGCTTAGGCTTAACTATAGGTGTTATCTTTTCTGGTTTTACACTTGAGATAATTTTAAGAGTAAGATCACGGTTAAGATAATACTTAACATAGGCCCTAAACTCACATGCTTGCTTAAATGTCGAAAGAGGCTCAATAGACCAGTAATCGCCGGTATGGTCTATTACGTGATAGTCTTTACGCAAAGACATTTAAATCGTACCTTATCGCAAATTCCCAAGAGTAAAAACCTCTACTGAGAGATTCTTTGGACTCATACCATATTCCGTTTCTTTTATAAACTTTGGGTTTCATTTTTTCTCCTTTTTAGCATAATAACCGTGTTTTCTTAAGAAAAGTTGACGGTCACAATCTGAACACCACCAGTTTATAAGACTAATTGGAGCCATTCCAGTACGTGAACAATGGCAGCAGAATTTTACCTCCATACCTTGTGGGGTTATCGCCATGGGTAATGCTCAAAAACATATTCTGCTATTGTCCCAATAACAAAAAGACAAAATACTATTGTAAAGGCAATTTTTAGTCTCATTATTTATCCTCTATAATCATTATAATACAACTTTAACAAAGTTGTACAACTATTTTTACCTATTCAATTCTTTGTCAAGGTTTGCAGTACTGCTCCACGTAAGAAATTGCCTTAGCACGATCTTGAAAATACTTGTCGTAAGAAATATAATCAACTACCGCCCAATAAGTATTAGGCATAGTAGCACCACCTCCTTGAACCCACCCACATGTGCCTTCACTATAATAGTAGTGTCGGTCAAAACCTTCTTCAGTTTCTACAACCCAGCAACCGTGAGTAATTTTTAATGTGTTAGGCGCGCATCCACTAAGCATTACCAACATTAGAATCAATAAATATCTAGTTAATGTAATCATGGCTTTTATCTCCTATTTATTTAATCTAGTTTTCTCGCCTGTGCAGTGATATGGCGGACAGGATGGCTCAAATTTGGCGTGGCCTAAACTCGTCCGCAAATTCACACAGCTGCACAGGCGAGAGAACTAGCGCTACCACTGGTATTCCCGTGTATATCTAAACTTTTCTGCGGCGTTAGCTGACTTGAACTTATTACTGGCCTGTTCTTCAGATTGCGTCTTGGTCACACGCATCTTTTGATCGACTGTCATTTGATTCCAAATTCTTTGGCTGTAAAGAATCTGCGATTTTACCTGCTCAAACGAAACACTCATCTCACTCCTCCTCCGCGCTTTATCGAGTGTGCTGCCCGGCTAGTGTAAAAGGTACAAATAACGAATAAAATTGCACATGGCTATAATCATCGCAATAATTCCTAAAAACAGGAAAATTATAAGCCCAATAGCGACAATGGGTTCAACTAATTTAACGATCCTATAATACATCTCTTGATCTCCTCTCACTGCGCGTAACGTGTGCAGTTTTATTAGTTTTTACTATCAACTTTAGTAAGTCTTTTTTGTGATCTTAGCCTATCGGGCGTAATAGTATCCTCTGCGTAGTATGAGTCTGAGTCAGAGCCTCGCTTGCTTTTCTATTACCATAAAATCACAACAAAACACCCACTGTAATAGCTGGGTCTTGATTTTATTTTGCTGTTCAAAGTTCTTTTTCTTCCGTAGAATCCGGCACAGAAGAATCTTCATATTCAGTTGGTGCCAGAGCATCTGTAAAAACTTCGCTCGTCAAGTCGCCCGATTGCTCGGACACTGGCACACCGATGCGCTTTGTGATTTTATACTCCTGAAGTAACTTTCTAGTTATCCTAGTAGCAGAGCGCATTGAGACATAATCAAAAGATGATACTTTGATTATATCAATAATTTCAGCCCAGATAATTTCTTCTTCGGGTGAGAGCGGCGTACCTTCTGCGATTTTTCCGTCCTCGTCGATAAATTTCATGCTAAAGTCCTTTCTGTTTTGTTGCTGAGTTTATACAACCATTAGGGTGCTTTATTGCTCTGCGGTTAGATATCATAACCGTGCAACAGAATTACAACAAGCACCCTAATGGGCATATAAGCCCAAAAGCTTTAAAACAAATGTCTTTTAAGGTATTTAAGAGCTTTTTCATAGTTACAGTAAAACTCGTGGCCATCTGCTGTCTGAATGAAGCACTTGTGAAATTGAAGTTGTGGATGATCTTTTACAGAGATGTAGATGTGTAGAACTTTCAAAGTGAAAGGATCAATAAGAGCAAAGCCTTTGATCTCACCAAATTTCTCATTTGGTTGATCCTCATAGACTTGAATAAATCCCTGAGCTCTCACCCATGAAATCAGTGATTCTACTGTAATTGGGAGCGGTCTTGCTCCAAGAGAACGCGAAGGAGGAGGAACTACCACACATACAGTTGACATCGTGATACTCCTTAAAACAAGAATTTGATATAATTCATAGATAGCCATTTACTATCTAATACAATTATAAATCAACTAATATATAGTTGTACAACAATTTTTACAACTATTTTTCTGTGAGTTTTCTTACATCATCCCATGTCTTAAAACCAAAAAAAGCTAAAAAGTACGGCATATGACCTTTAGATTCAAGTATATCCATTCCTTGAATCTCATTTGAAGCCCAAGCAGCTTCCCAAGCGACTTTTAGAGGGGCTTCTACAGTGGATTCAAAAGCGGCGACCGAAGCGGCTTCTCCAGCGGCTTTTCGAGTGGCTTCCCAAGTGGCTTCCCAAGCGGCTTCTTGAGTGTCTTCCCAAGCAGCGTTCCTAGCGGAGGTTGAAAGATTATTAAGATAAAACCAAAAGGCTAGTAATATGTCAGCCTTACCTCCTAAAATTTGTTTTGGGTTGGAAAGAACTATTTGTGGAGCTCCATCAATGGAATCGTTTATTTTTCGCAAAAGAATTGAATGAGTAACGCTGATTTCTAATGCTTTTGCGGTTTCTTTATCAGCTCTTGATTGATCCATTTTTTTAAGCTCTTTATCCGTAAAACCGACACAAAAAAGCACATCCCCTTGTGCGCATTTACAGCCGTTTTTATCAATTAGTTTACCTTTGAATAAAGGCCGTTCTAAACTCGACCAGCGCTTTACAATAGATTCAATATTGACTTCCATTTTTTATTCTCCTATAACCACGGGTTATGAGACCACTGTAAAAGACCTTGGCGCTGCCGAGGTCGTAGCTTTGCATTTGGGTGAGATTGATCCCCATTACAAGGACAATTAGCCAGTATTTGGCCACCATGACGGGCACCAAATGAGTACCAACGAGCAATTTGTCTCGTGTCGTCCGCAGTACGGCGACCTAGCCAAAATCTACAGTACCACTCAAACCAACCTCGAGGATCTTGCGCATTTATCCACCCATTGGCTCGCCACACCGACAAAGGCTGGCGGGATTTTGCTTGGAACAAATTCAGTCTTATGTTTGGGGTATGTGACAGCTTGGCATCAGACAAATAGTATGAGGGGTATTCCGATGAATGAGGATCAAGATACTTGCCTTCAAACACCCCCAACTCTAGCATCTCGTAAGGAGTGTAAAATGGCTGGAACAATGGATAATCTGAGACGTCACCCGCATCTCTTACTAGTTCGTAGGAGTAATTAGTCTGCATTGAGTTATGGACGTGGATTATCTTAGTCATGTTAGTATTTCCAACCTATTGAAAATGGTGGTTTGTTTCCTTCTTTTAGAGCTTTTATGTTTTTATCACACTCAATAAGTTGAATGCAGTTAGCTATAATTTGGTGGGAGTTTTTGTAGATCCGTCCCGCGTATCCTCCAGGTATTAGAGGATTATCTCCTGATACTTGTAGAAACAAGTAAGATTGAGCGTGTAACAATAGTTCTTTTCCTTCGTATAAAGGATTCTTGTCAATTTCTTGTTTTAGTTCAATACACTTGTCTACTAGCATTTCAAAGGCTTTCATCTATATTCCCTCCTGATTTATTATATATCAACTTTGTTTAAGTTGTACAACAAAATTTACTATTATTTACTGACTGGGCTTAATCGTAACAGCCGGTGAGTTTTACTTTTCTCTTTAATCAAGACATGAGAGCCGTGCCGCGGTGATCTTTTTTAAGAGATTAATTTCTTTATGGCATACACATAACTTTATGTATGACTTTTTGATCATTTGTGATCTAAATGATCATTTTTATGATTATTTAGTGATTATATAATCATAAGATTGATTTTGTGGTGAAATTTTGGATTTTTTGAAGTAAAAAGTGATTACTTTTTACTATTTTGTGCAGTAACAAATTATAATATATATACGGCGGTCATACATCATACATTATGTATTATGTATGAATTTTTGATGTTACATGTTACATGTTACACTTCGTGATGACTAAGTGATTTATTATCAATAATTTAGGGTAATAGTGGTGTAACATGGGTGTCGCACGATCACAAACAAAAAGTTGTAAGCCATAAAATAAATAGACTCAATAACTTCCCTAGCTAATTGCCGCAGTCATACAGAGAACATTGGTTTAACTGTAGTCATTTTATATATATATATTACAACTTCGTTGCACAAGCCATTTTTCTCTTGGCAGTGGCTACAAGTGATCTCAGTATGATCACCATAGGCTTATTGTGACGCGAAAACATGTGTGAAGACCTCAGATCTAAAAATTTAGATTTTTTGAAGTCATAAATGGTCGAAGCGGGACGCGCGTGTCGAGATTTATTTTATGAAATCTTGTACCAGTCGTCACGGAGCACGTCAGCTGATCTAACATAAAAGTTTTGTGGATCGCCTTCTCCAATCTGAAGGACGTATAGTCCATTATCATCTATTGTTATTCGCGTTCTACGAAACTCAGGATTCGTGAACCACTCTCCTCTCTTCAGATCTCGTGTTACTTCACTCAGAGTCATTTGACTCCTCCTCTGAATCCTCGGGATAAGTCGAACGGATCTCGTCCATCATATCTTCTTCCGTCCAACCTCTGCGATGGAACTCATAGCAGACGTCTATTAGAAGTGTCTCTAGTTCAGATTGCGTGAGAAGTTTGAGTTGGTCTTCAGTCATATTATCCTCCTGTATCAATTATATTATACCTTATCAACAGAAATACAATCTATTGTACAGACCTCCTTGTTCAAAAGTCAATGGACGAGTTTTGAACAAGTTGAGAAAAATAGTTGTTTACAAAAGATAAAAGTTGTGATATACGCGTACGCGCGCGCGTCGCGCCAGTATATGATATGAAATCTTTTGACGCGGCGGCACGAGACAAGTTTTGAACAAGTCCCTGAAAACAATTGTTGAAAGTGTGATCAAGTTATGATATTATCTTAATAGGAGGAAATATGAAAATCGTTATTAAAGTTCTGTCGTCCAAGATTCTCACGTTCATTCTTTTAGTCACGTGTCTCGTGCTCCTTGAGATCATTTACCCTTCAAAGTAATTTGAACAACCTGTTCAAATCTTTTTTGAAACAATTGTTTCAAAGTGATCAAAGTCGGTATACTATATATTCATGGTTGATTGATGTACAACCAAATTCGAAACACAAGGAAACTATCATGTCGAAGAAAAACACCACTCCCGAAACGCAGGTCGCCTCCACCGAAGTCCCAACCGTAACAAAGGTTACCCCTGTCAACGAGCGCAAGTTTGTTCTTGCAGTTGACCGCCCTCAGGTCAAGAGCAAGCAGGCATCCACGGTTCTGGACATTCTCGCCGCCTCGCAGGATCCCATGACTATCGAGGAAATTGCACCGCTTGCCGAGGCCAAGGGACTGAAGGCCGTAGGCGGAGTCACACCGTCCGTCCGGTATCATCTGCACCACATGACGAAGGAAGGGATCACTAAGGTCGTCAACCCCACCATCATTCTCTAGTAGCTAACTGATGAGCCCCCACTACGGTGGGGGTTTTTCAGGCGTCGAATTCGGTGACTCATGGCGCGGTTCCTGGGATAAATGTTTCCGCCGCCGAGCTCCGCATCCAATCAGCTCATGTACCAGGGCCCGGAGCACGTAACACTAGTCTATTTTTTTCGGGGAGGGTACTACAGCATGACAAGAACATTTACACTTACCTTTTAAACCATGGTTTAGGTAAAGTATTCCTGAACAAATGTCATGTCTATTAGACCTACATTTATTAGATATACCTTTCTTATTTTTAGCCTTAGATCTTTCAAACAAGACCCCAATGTTTTTAATAGGAGGTGGAGGAGTAATTCGCTGTCTTTCAAGACATGTATAGTTTAGTCCGTACTGTTTTTTAGTGAAATTATAATCACAGACCTGACCAGCTAAGGCCTTACAGTTTGGACAAGGATTTTGTATAGCATATTTAAGGGCGAAGTTCACCTATTACTCCTTATGGCTTTCAATAATCACTAGTCTATTTTTTCGGGGAGGGCACTTTCAAAGTACGCGGCGTTTATGACTAAACACTTTCTTGGGAGTCTAGACGGAACATAGCCAAAACTCTCAATAGGGTGAAGTATCATTACTTCATCAGGATTCTGAATTACTATTTCGGCGTTTTGATCAAATTCCAGTAATTTTTCCCTAAGTTCACTGACTGTCATTGTACTATCCTCATGATTTCCGGTATGACCCAATGGTAAAACACAAGTCATACGAGCCTTCCAACCATGCCTACTGTTACCACATACTTCAATTATTGGTTCTGACCTCAACATCTCCTGAACCGACTCATCCGCCTCATATTGAGTACAAAGGCAAAAGCAACAAGAACCACCAGGATTACAGTGAGCCGCTTTTGTATGGTGACAATGACTTGTCATACAAGGTGTAAGTTCTACGATCATTTGATCTTTATACTGAGTTTTAAAGTCTTTTTCATTACTCCAATCTCTGGCCATTATCCTTAATCTTTTAACTTCATTCAAAAGATAAGGAAAAACTATAAGAGCTATCTGACTTATTGACAAGTCATGCTGAAAGCCTACATCATAGGCCTTAGAGACTATTACTTCTTCTTTAACTGATTTTATAAGAATATCTTCAGCCTTAAGAATTTCTTGTCGCAGCAAGTCATCCATTGTTACTCCTCTCCTTTATCTAAGTCTATTAACTCCAATGGTATGAATGAATAGACTCTTTTATTTCTAGCTGGTAAAGGATCATGTCGATATACTGGGTGTTTTCCAAAAGGTCTGTGGCAAAAATTGCATTCTAAGTAAAGTTCTCCGGCAGGAAAAACGTTAGTGAGAATTAGTTGGCCTTTTGATACTATTATCTGTCTAATGCTATCACAGCATTTTATCCAGTCAGGCATGTCCTCGATAGACTTAATTCTGGCTCTCATTTATTGGATAAATCCTTTCTAAGCTCTTCTCTGCCTTTTTCTGTTAAACTGTAAAAAGCTAATCCTCTGAAAGTGTGGCCATTGGCAGTAAAAGAAGTAGGTCTCTCCAAAATAAGCTCTTTAGCTAACAGGCTTCGTAACACTGAATAAATTCCCTCAGGATACCTAGACCTTTCTAACCAAGCACATATTGATTTGCCACTTATCTCTCCGGCCTTTGCGTCAGCTATTGTTCTTAGCACCTGTAATTGAAGATAGGTCATAGTTGTGTATACCTGAGTTATAATTGTGAAATCTGTACACTAGGATTAAATCCTTGGTACCTAGGAGAATCTTGGGTAAACATGCAATAATTTTGTGAGTGTTAACTCATTTATTTTTTGCACGATTAAACTAAACTAGGATTTCTTACAGTAAAAACAATCTTAATTCCACAGCTAGGGCAGGTGTGCTCATAGGTGCCATTTTCAAAAACTTGGTGGCTAGGAGGCTTGTGCTCTAGGTGAAAGCATCCTTCTTGCTTGTAAGAAGGGTAAGTGTCATCAATCTTTCTTGTTGGCATTTTCTTTATCCTTTGCAGACTGTAGCACAGATTTCATGTGCTCTTCTATTTCTTTTATAGCATCTGGATCTTTAGTAATTATATCTTTGGCATCTTTTAATCCAGCGTAATAAGCCCGGTGAATCCATAAGTCTGTCTCTGTTATAGGGGCCTCCAGTTTTTGCATAACCACATTTTAGAGTGAGGCTCTATATCTAGAAGACAAACTCCAAGGTTATCATTCTTTTGTTTTATCTTGAAAAGTCTCTTGATCCAATTCATATTTTTTGTCATCCCTTTCTAAGTATTTGTAAATCACAAAGCCTGTTGTAAAGAACCCAATAAGTATCAGAAAGCAACAAAACTCAAATAAAGCTAAATCAAAGTCTTCATCTCCAGATCTGCGGCCAATAGAATTAAAGGCAGCTAAAATTACTAAAAAGTAAAACCAGCAAAATACCTCTAAAACTATAGATAGGTATCTTTTCACTG
>Ga0116226_10001438_pt1 | contig 20655 bp, 12 predicted proteins | sample S1TSphfallax_FD_89692 | JGI IMG/M metagenome (GOLD analysis project Ga0116226, IMG submission 89692) | Host-associated microbial communities from peat moss isolated from Minnesota, USA - S1T2_Fa - Sphagnum fallax MG | ecosystem: Host-associated > Plants > Peat moss > Unclassified | place: USA... | reverse complement strand
GAACTCCGGCCTGGGGTCCGGGCTCGGCCATCTTCGGCGATTCAACCTCGCTCTATGGCGACGAGCGCCCGGCGCTCGAGGAAGCCAGTCGCCGAAGCTCCGCCTGGCATGCCTTCGCCTTCTCCCGCTCGCCCAGCTTCAGATACGCATGCGCCAGATTGGCGTACGCCTCCGGGTTGTTCGGCTCAAGGCGCCGCCCAAGCTCGAGGTGCTCCACGGCCTCGCTCGTGCGGCCTTCCATCAGGTACACCTTGCCCAGTGCAATCTGCGCCGCGGCATCCCCGGGCCGCAGCCGCGTCGCCTCCTCGAGTACGGCTCGCGCCTCCAGGAACTCAGCGTCCCCCGGCGCAGGCGCCTCGCGCAGCAACACCGTGCCGAGCAGCGAAAGCAGCCGCGCGTCCTGCCGCCCGGCCTTGTTATCCGCTTCGATGGCCGCCCGTAGCAGCCCAATCGCTTCGGGATAGTTGTCTCCGTAGAGATCCTCCTGCACCCGCGCGAGCGACGCAATGTAGCTGCCAGGCGCAAGCGCTGCCGCGCGGTCAAACTCTGGCCGCGCCTCGCCCAACCGGTCTAAGCGCGCAAGAAAAAGTGCCCGCTCATAGTGCAGCCGCGCCGAGCCGGGCAGCTTCTCGAGGCCCGTCTCAGCCACTCGCAGGCCCAAGGCGTAATCCCGGTGGTCCGTGCAGGCGTCTGCGACAAAGTCGTAGAGCTTCTCATCCTCGGGCGTCTGCGCAGCGGCGTGCGTAAAGGCGTCCCACCCTTTCGCGGCATCCATTGCGCCAAGGTAGGCCTGCGCCAGCAGATTGTTCACCGCAGCCGTATCGTGGCCATTCGAACGAAGCCCCTCAAGCGTCGCGATCGCGTCGTTGTGCGCGCCCGTGCCCAAATAACAGATCGCCAGGTTGAAGGAGCTCGCATACAGATTTGCTCCCCCAGCCCTCGCCGCGATCAGGTGCGGTATCGCCTCCGAGAGCGATCCGCGCTGGGTAAGCTCGGTGCCCCTCTTCAACTCATCCGCCGCCACGCTCGCAGACGAGGACGCCAAGCCGGCAGCCTGGCCGAAGGCGGCTGAACCCGCCAGCAGCCCCACCCCGGCGACCGCCAAAAAGAATCCGCCGCAAGTAAGCGATGTATAAAGTCGGGGCGGCCTGCGTTTACTCTTATCGCCCATACTGAATCGATCAGACAAAATCGGCGATCACTTCAAAGTGCGATTCGCCTTGCGTTGCGATCAACCCGCAGTCCTTATGTACGCCGCCAATTCGCGCCGACTTTCCATTCGCCGTCACCGACTGCAGCGTCCGACCCAGTGGCATGCGAAACTTCACCGCCAACTCACGCGGCGTCCCGTGTTTCGCAAGTCTCACCGTTGCCATAACACGGCCCGCGCCCTGCGAGACCAGCTTGAAATCCACCCGTCCCCACCGCGTCGGCGCCTGGTCAATCCCTATCTCGCGGCCCGACGCGACCCACTCGCGCGGGAGCCCTTTGCCAAGATACAGCCGGTCCTCATCCGAGTCTTCCAGTACCAGCATCCAGCGCGTCAATAGAGGAATCGTCTGCTGCGCAGGGATGCAAAACAGCGCCGTATCCCCGGTGATGCCCGAGACCTCACCCGCCGTCCAACTACCGCGCGAGTGGTCATGAAAACGATGCGCGTAAAGAAAAAGCAGATACTCCTCGATGCGATCGAGACGCAGCAGCATCTGCGCATAGCCATAGGAGATAAAGCCGAGAATATCGCGCCCATCCGGATGCGCCGGCTCGACATTGGCGACCACTCCAATCGTCGTCGCGCCATAGGCCCGCATGCAATCGATGACTATGTTCGATAAGTCAGCCGGCAGCACATCGGCATGCAGCAACTCAGCATAGGCGCGATGCGGCCAGCCCTGCGGACTCGGGTGCTCAGTCTTCAACGACTCGCGAAACGTGAGCGTCGCGCCCGGCAACGGACCAATATACGGCGGGTGCATCTCATGCCGTATATTCTTGCGCACGCTGGCAGTCACGGCCTCTGACAGCGTGACGCTATGCCGCATCCACTCGTCCGCAATCGCCGAATATCCCTGCTGCTTCCAGTAGCCGGCGATATCGCGCAAGCCGCGCGCTGCAAAAGCGCTATTCGCGAAGTAAGGCTGCCACCAGGTCTCTGGCTTCGGCATCAGGCACGAGTCGGATTCATTCCACCCATGAATCAATCCATGGCCGACATTGTCTTTTGGCAGCCGCAAGCTTTCGTCATGCAGGTTGGTCAGCACAGCCGCCGTTGCTTCAATCTTCGCGCGGTGCTTGGCAAGCAGCGCCGCATCGCCGGTGTACTGAAAATACCGCGCCAGCAGCATGAGCGTGAGGCCAAACTGCGCCGTCTCCGGCCCGCGCATATTCACCATGCCCTTGGCGTCCACGAAGCTCGAGTAATAATTATCGAGCACCGCGCGCGCCATTGCGAACCGCCCCCACTCAAGGTTGGCGTAGAGCGACATCGTGAAGATATCCTGAAACCCGTCATACTCCGGCCCGTAATAATCGCGATCGACCGCGCCATACTTCGGATACACGCCGCCCGGCCGCACGATCAATTCCTTGACAAACGCGTAGCGCGACATATCGACCCACGTCGGATCTGGCAACCAAACAGAGATGATCTCCGTCATATGCGCGTCCCAGTACGCCGCGAAGGCGAGCAGCCCGCGATAGAACTCCTCAGCAGAGGGATCCTCGCGCGCGGGCGGATAGGCCGGGTAGCTATAGCCGTACTGAACCTTCGCGATTCTGCCATTCTGAATATGCGCGGTCCGATGCCAGGTCTGCACAATAAATTGGTCCGCGGCGTCCACATCCCCGAAGACCACAACCTCAAAATAATCTGCGTCACCTTGCGACGCCGGCGCGGGGAAGACCTTGCGCACCGCCGGCATCCAGCCGCCAAGCAATCCCTCGTAGCGCTTTGCAGCGGCCTCGCGATCGATCTCGGGAAAATACTGAACCGGATGATAGGTCCGTGTATTTCCACTCGGATAGACCGGCATCGTGTCCGAGCACTCAACCGTGCCGACAATCGTATTCCACGCAGGCCGGTCCCAGGGATGCTCAGGCGGCGCGGAGGCCATCGGCGGCGCAGCGTGCTTCACCTCGGCCGGGTCAGGATCGCCATTAAGCAACAACCGGTCCGCAAGCAGGTCCGGCCCAGCCATCCCGATGTCACTTAATTTGAGCCCCAGATACGGCGTCGCGGCCTCCGGAAAAGTCGCCTCCACGCGCTTGGCCAGCACGCGCGCAGTGCCGCTCGACGAGACAAACGTAATCGCACCATCGCGCACGCGCAGATCTTCGTAGACCTTCCACTGCTCTGCGCCGGCCTTGAATGTGCAGACCAGCGTGTGGCCTGCAGTATCGACGCCGCGCGCATCGAGATTGCCGGCGACAGGTAGTCGCGCCGGGGGCGATAATTCTTTGCGGGCAGCCGTCTCAGCACGTGTTTCAGCCGCCTTGATTGTCGCGGTCGCAGCCGCCACGCCCTGCAGAAACGTACGCCGATCCATCCCCAGTACCTCACGATTGCGTGGGGTAGCCACGCCCGCACACATGTCTACTGCCTGGCAACAAAACACCCCTGCCATATCGGCCTTGAACCATTCAAATATCGATATTGCGATATAACTTTTTCCGCTCCTATTCGGCGGGATGCCGGACCAGGTCTCCAGCCGTGAGAGGCTCCGCATTCCAGGCCGGCGGCTCCTGACCCAGCAGGTAGTGTACAAAGAAGTCTTCGAGCTTGCGCTGTCCGTAGGCTCCCCCCGCTCCGTGATGGCCGCCCGGAACATAAAGCAGGTCGAAGGTCTTGTTCGCCTTCTCCAAGCGATCGACAACCTGGAAGGTTGACGACGGATCCACATTATCGTCCATCTCGCCTACCACCAGCATCAGTCTTCCCTGGAGACGCCAAGCGTTGTCTACATTCGATGATTCAGAGTACTGCGGACCGATCGGCCAGCTCATCCATTGTTCGTTCCACCATATTTTGTCCATCCGGTTATCATGGCAACCGCTGTTCGCGACAGCGGCCTTGTAAAACTCCGGATGAAACAGAAGCGCGCCCATGGCGTTCTGGCCGCCGGCGGAAGTCCCGAAGATGCCCACGCGCGAAATGTCATACCACGGATGCTGCGCCGCATACGCTTTATGCCAGGCAATTCGATCGGGGAAGCCGGCGTCCTTGGGGTTCTTGAAGGCCACGTCGTGAAACGCCTTGGACCGATTGTTCGTTCCCATACCATCCATCTGCACTACGACGAAACCCAGTTCGGTAAGCGGCTCGGCGCGCGTGCTGAAGGTCTTGGGAACAAAGGAACCTTGCGGCCCCGCATAGATATCCTCAACCACAGGATATTTTTTCTTCGGATCAAAGTTCGCCGGCTTCCAGAGAACGCCCCAGATATCCGTCTTGCCATCGCGGCCCTTTGCCGAGAAGACCTCCGGAGGCCGCCAACCGGCAGCCTCGAGCTTGCTGATGTCACCATGCTCGATCTCGGCGACCTTCGCATTGCCCTCGGTACGATAAAGAGTAAGTACAGGCGGGCTGCTAACGGTACTTACTACATCCGTGTAATAGGTTCCGTCGCTTGAGTACACGACGCGATGATTGCCCGGGCCTTCCGTCAGTGGGGTAAGTCCGGTTCCATCAAAATTAATCCGGTACGCATGGACAAAGTAAGGATCCTCACCAGCGTTCATGCCGCTAGCCTCGAACCAGATTTGACGCTTATCGTCATCTACCCGGTCGACGCTGCGCACAACCCACTCACCGCGTGTAATCTGCTGCTTGAACTGCCCGGACAATCCATCGACGAGGTAGAGGTGCGCCCAGCCATCGCGCTCTGACATCCAAATGATCTCTTTCCCATCCGCCACATCATGGCGATACATTTTTCCAGTGTCCGTCTGGTTCATCACCAGCGGTCGATAATCGATAAATGCCTTGCTCTGCTCGTCGATCAGCGTGCGCGCGGGGCCGGTCTTTGCGTCGACTTCAATGATGCGAAGAACCTGGTGTCCGCGCTGGTTATATTCGAAAGTGAAACCGCGGCTATCCTTCCACCATGCGGCGCCGGATAGATCGAAGGGGTTCGGGAACAGATCACTGCTGATAGGGATCTCGCGCTTCGACGCGATCTCGAAAAGCACCGGCTGCGGCAGGTCAAGCACATCGCCTGGCTTGGTGTACTCTATCTCCGGATAAAGCGGCTGCAGCTGCGTTGCAGGCGAAGACTCAATGTAATGCACCATGCGCTTATATCCAGGCCGGATGCGGTAAGCCACCAGGTGAGTCGAGTCGGGCGACCACTCAACTGTCTGTAACTCGTAGTAGTTACCCTCTGAGCCATCGGTGCTGAGGACGAACTGCTGCTTGTGATCCGGAGATTGCACCACGACGTTGTAGTTCTCAATCAGTGCTTCCAGCTTCCCGTCCGGCGAGGGTTTCACGTGGTCCAGACTGTTATGCGAGGCGCTGTCACGGTTGGGATCTTCACGATCATCGGGGTCCCGTCGCCGGGAGCACTTATAGCTGGCCAGATCGCAACGCCACGGGTCATAGCCTATGTCAAACTCGAGGACGGTGTGCTTGTTCACAAGGCTTGCACGATTGAATGGAAGCTCCAGCGGCTTTGCATCGTCATGCGCTGCGTCGTCTAAGCCAGCGGCCAGCTTGGCGTGATCGAAGGCCGGCTCCTTGCTGCCCGTGTCCACGTTATACAGCACGAACTGATGGCCGCCGGCCACCGTTCTGCTGTAGATCATCGCGTGCTCGCCCTCAATCCATGACGGCGCGTCGGTAACTCCTTCGGTGAGGCCGTGATATTTCTTGGTCAGGTTTGCAGCACGTGCATAATCGTCTATCGTGACCTGCGCCTGCATGGCCGCAGTGCAGGTAAGAGCTGTAATCGCGAGGACGATCGTCCATCTGTTCTTCGGCGTCAATTCACTTCTCCTCGTGTTGAGATCAACCCGGCATCGGCTGCGCTCTTGTTAGGGATGCACAGGATGATCCCAAGATAACTTCCAACCGGTCACGAAATCCCTGCTCAAAGGCTGGTGCTCAAGATCGGCCCTCAGTAATTCGATCGGCATGGAGTTCTGGTGCAGGATCGCATGGTAAAGCTCGCGATGGGTCATCTTTGCCGAGTCGACGAGTTCATAATGCACCGCGCGGAACTGCAGTCCACCCATCAGGTAAGCGCTCTCATAAAGTGGCCCAGCCGAGCCGTCGAACGAACGCCCCACCTCGGCCGTCGAGTTGTCCAACTCACATCCGACAATCTCGTTCAGAAACTGCACGCACTGTTGCGGCGTCCATGTGCCCAGGTGAAAGTTGATCGTAAGGATCACTCGCGCCCAGCGATGCATGCGCCATTCGAGCGCGCCCCGAGGATACTGAAAATACCAGCGAACTCCGCCATGACCGCCCTCGGCGTGCCTGCATGATTTCGCCCAGTTGTCGACACGTTTGAATCCTCCCAATCCGGTGGACTCGCGGCTGCCCATCAGCAGGTGAGGCTTCCTGATGGGCAGCACCTGCGCGCTCGCTGCGGATAGCATATGAGCATGAGTTATACAGGAGAAGCGGATGCGTGTATACAAAAGAGTATTTAGCCTGGAGCCCAAGCTTTTGGTTTTGTCCTCAAGAGCTGGCTCGGTTTGTTTGAGCAGAATCCGGTGATTCCCAGGTGGAGATTCCGTCTGGGTTAGGCTGCCATTTTCTCGGGCAGCGTGTTGACGTGGACCTGGTGGGGTATTTTCCCTTTCAGGCTGGAGTGGGGTCTGGTTCGGTTGTAAAACTCGATGTACTTCCCAAGACTGGTTCTCGCGTCCGGGACCGACTCGTAGGCGTGCAGGTAGAAACGGAGCGGGGCGACGAGCTCGGCGCGCAGCTCGCCGCGCGGCATGGCGTAGAAGCGGTCTCATAAACCCGCAAGTTCGGGGATGCCCCGGATGAGACCCGCAATCAAAGCGGGGCTTAGACCGCTAGCCAAAGCCGCAAAACTATTTATGACCGCTTGTAGGCCGCCTGGTAAATCGTCTCGTGGGAGAAGTGCCGCTCATGGTGTCCGGGTGCATGCGCTTGAGAGTACGCGCCGCCTGCTCGGGCGACAACCCGGCGGCGAATTGCTCCAGCACTGCGGCCCAGGCCGTCGTGCCGGTAGGGCAGCTTTCGCGTCACACGCGGTTTGCGGGCCAGACGCAAGGCCCGCCCCTGGGCCTGCGGCGCGCTGTACGAGACGGGCTTGGCCGGCCGGCCCGCTCCCGCCTTACCTTCGACAGGCCTGCAGCCATTGCGCCTCAGCTCCCGGGATGGCGCAAGTTCCATTCCCCTCCGACTGCACTCTGGCGCGAGAGCAATTCACGCGACCTCAACGATCACCTGCTTCTGTCGCACGATACGACCACCGAGGATGATCCGAAAGCGATGAAAGCGGGGACACAAGCATGAGAGGCCTACGTCACTCGAATCGTGCTAGCTCGGCTGACCGACACTAGAGAACCGAGCGCGATCCGGGCATACCTCGCATGTATGCAAGAGGACGGCGAGACGGCCGCCCCTGAGTGGTCCACCAATAAGCCTGAGGTCTTCATCGCCAAGACTCGCAGATCCTCGATTGCACTGACTTCAATGCTCATCATGAGCGGAGCCGATGCAATCCCCTATACACGACCGATTGTTCAATGCTTCTCGAGGTCAAATCGTAGGTGGGCCTCATCGGTGGAGACGGAGAGGAGTTCGACGCACATACCTTCTTCATCCATCCACTGCAATCGCCGTATCCAGAATAGTTATGGTACTTGCTTTCCGGCACTGCAATCGGGAGCACGGGAGGCCTCCTTCAACTTGAGGTCGTATCCTGTAGCGCTTCAAAGTACCGCAAGGTCTGGGATCGCGACGGGTTTATATGGGGTGAAGTTGAGGTCAATCCCGACAGAGTTGTGGTCACGTATGAGAAGCAAGAAGACCCCCAAACCGCCGAGGCCAACGGGGACAAACTGGGTCCCGAAATGATCATTACGGACGGCTCCGCCGACCCGGACCCTAAACTGTTCTCCGAAACACTTCGCGTGACGCCCAAAGGATTAGAACCGTAAGTATTACCAGAAGCGCTTCTGAATGGCAGGGTCACGATCAGACGCCTAGCCTAGTGGAGGCTACTTCAATATCACGTTTGGCACCGACAGCTCGCTCAACGTGACCCCGGGCTACGACAACGTGACCGGCTTCGGCACGCCGAGTTTCCGCGAGTTCACGCTGCCTGCGGCTGCCGGCAGGTGACCCACCGCAAGCTCGGCGGACCAGAGTGCGTTCGCTGACAGCAAGAGCCCGGCCCCTCAATTTCGGGACCGGGCTCTTGCTGTGGGTGCGGAGAGTAAGAGCGCTATTGCGACTTGACCTTCTTATCGGATTTTGCAGCCCCTGCGTGATCGGGATTGTGCGACTTCTTGGCGTGCTTCGGGTGGTGTTTCTTCTTTTTCTTCTTGTGTACCGGAGGTTCCCCGGTCCCGCCGCCTGAGCCCGTACCGGTGCCGGTGCCGGTGCCAGTACCGGTGCCGGTGCCGCCGCCCGAGCCGGTGCCGCCGCCCGAGCCCGAGCCGGTGCCGCCGCCCGAGCCCGTGCCAGTGCCCGTACCGGTGCCCGGGCCGGTCCCGCCGCCTGACCCAGTGCCGCCCGAACCGCTGGTGGCCAGGGCTGCCGCGACCGCTGTTCCATCGGGGGAGCCGAGACCGGTGCAGGCGTCCCAGCCCGGCCCTGCGCTGAAGCTGCCGTTGTTTCCGCTGGTGATGTCATGGAATGCGGCGGGTGTTGCATAGAGCGTCGTGTTGACAAAGCCTGCCGGCGTGCCGCCCGCAGCTGCGTTCTGCTGGTTGATGAGCGCGATCAACCCGGCCCAGAGCGGGGCCACCGCGCTGGTGCCGCCGACCACGCCCGCCTGCCCATCGATGAGCACGTTGTATCCGGTCGCCGGGCAGGCATCGCCCGCTACGTCCGGCACTCCACGGCCGGTGGTGCCACTTGCGTTGTTCGGCACGCCGGCGTTGGCCTGCCAGGTGGGCAGCGGGAAGAGCGTGCTCACGCCGCCGCCTGAGGCTCCGCCGCCGCTCGCCTGGTCGTCCCACACAACCTCAGAGGTGATTGTGGTGCCCGAGCCCTCGAGTTGTGTGCCTCCGCAGGCCAGTACGTGCGGGCTGGCGGCCGGGAAATCAACGTTGTTGCCGGTGCCGCCATCCGAGGATCCGTTGTCGCCCGAGGCTACGGTAATCGTGACACCGAGCGCGCCGGCCGACTGGCAAGCATTGTCGAGCGCGGTCACAGACGATGCAGCCCAGCTCGACTCAGGACCGCCCCAGCTGATCGAGATGACAGACGGCGTGTTGGCCGTGTCATGCACGGCGGTCGTGATCGCGTCGATGAAGCCCTGATCGGTGTTCGGCGTGAAGTAGACCGCGATCTTGGCCCCGGGCGCGACGGCGCCGGCGACCTGGATGTCGAGCGCGACCTCGCCGTCCGCGCCTGTCGGGTCACCGCCCGGAACATTGGTGCCGCCATCGACGGAGACGGCCACGACTGTGGGCGGGGTAAGGCCGAGGCCGGTGAAGTAAGTGGTGATGTCTGAGCTCTCATAGCCGCCGCCGAGCTCGATGATGCCGATTGTTTGCCCAGCGCCGGTCAAGCCGGAGGGGTAGGTGTAGAGCGCGGCCACCTGGTTGGGGTTGAACGGGGTCTCTGCCGAGGACCCGGCTGCTGCGCGCGCGTGGCGTATATGAGGCTTGGCGATGGGCCGCGTGTCGAGCCCGAGCACCGTCTCGATCATGGGAGCGTGGGAGTTCGGCACACTCAGAGCACCCTCAAAGGAGTGGAACTTAGTCTTCTGGTCGTGGTGCTGGTACTCGTTGAGCTTGACGCCGAAGGCGGTTTCCATAGCCGAGGCCGGGCCGCGCACGACCATGGTCCGTCGGGGGAGGCTGGAGGCGGCTTCGTCGACGGTCAGGCCGTGGTCATGGGCAAAGATCCGGAGCGCCTCGAAGTCGGCCGGGTCGCCGGCGTACTCCGCCGCGAACTCATGTCGGGAGAGGATGCGCCCTTCGAGCTCGTGGAGGTGAAGCGGTTTTTTGCGCCGCACGATGATGGAAACGGTTAGCGTTTGCTGTGGGGAGATGGGGCCGGTCATGGTCGCGCTGGGAGGCGCACTGCGCAGGCTTTTTGCAAGCGAGCTACGGGCATGGCTTTTGCTGGACATGGTGGTTACCTCAGCGGAAAGCTTAGACCAAAATGAGTGACTCCGGGAGAGTACATGTGGTAGAAGTTTGTGGCGTGTGGTTTCGTGATGTGTGCATGTGCGAACCTGCACACAAAATGGGTGCGGAAACCGGCGTGCGAGCGAGGAACGGTGGGAGGAGGCCCGGGTGAACCGGATTGCGGACGGCACTCGAGGCCGGCCAGCTGGGATGCCCAGAAGTAACCGGGCTACCGGCGCTGGATAAAGAGGATCACTCCTGAGCTGCTCTCAGGGGCGCAGCGCATGGTTACTCGAGAGCCCGGCTAGAGGCTGTCTCATCATTGGGTGAAGTTGCTTCGTCCTGCGACCTGAGAATTCCAGGGTGAACGGGCCTTAGTAAACTTCGCGGTGAAACAGATCGTCCTTCTCTTTGCACGGCGAGCAGACGCAACTAGCCGCGCTTCCGACCAGGAGAACCGCGCCGACCGTTATAACGATCTCCGGGAGGTGGGGACTGAGATGAGAAACGTGTGTAATGACATCATGGAGATGTAGAAACCACATATTCGGCGCTCCTCGCTGCGACCGGGGTCGCTGTATGCCGTCAATAACCTAAGAAGTCGGAATCCTTCTCATGGTTTTCTGCATCGCGGCTCTTGCTCACTCAATAGTGACATTTGCGGAGCACCCTTGAATACAACAAAAAATCATCCGCCAGTGGAGTTCGCCGGAGCGTGGTTTCATTTCGGGTTTCTCTGCGTCGCGGTCATATCCGTTGAAAAAAAGACTGGCGAGGCCTAGTCTTGAAGCGAAATAAAGGCGAAACTGTACTATGCTCAAGATCAGCGAAGACGAGCCGCAGGTCAGATGGCTGTTTCTGGACCTGAACTCCTACTTCGCTTCCGTCGAGCAGGAGCTGCGCCCTGAGCTGCGTGGAAAACCTGTTGCGGTGGTGCCGCTGGTCGCCGATACCACCTGCTGCATCGCCGCGAGCTACGAGGCGAAGGCTTACGGCGTCAAGACTGGCGTGCAGGTTGGGGAGGCCAGGCGGCTTTGCCCGGGGCTGGTGCTGGTCGAGGCGCGTCACGAGGCGTATGTCGACTACCACCATCGCATTATTCAGGCGGTCGAGCGCTGCATTCCGGTCTCGGCGGTCATGTCGATCGACGAGATGGCTTGCAGCCTGATGGGGCGTGAGCAGCCGCTGGTGGCGGCGCTCGATCTAGCCGGCCGGGTCAAGGCCTCGATACGCGAGCACGCCGGCGCGACGCTGCGCTGCTCAGTCGGGCTGGGGCCGAATCGCTACCTGGCAAAGATTGCCTCGGACATGGAGAAGCCTGACGGCCTCGTCGCCCTGACTGCTGATATTCTGCATGCCGCGCTCTCCGGCCTTGCGCTGCGTGATATGCCGGGCGTAGGAGCGCGTATGGAGCGGCGTCTCGCGACTGCGGGGATCGAGACGATGCCGCAGTTGCTGGCGCTCGACCGTGAGCAGATTCACACAGCCTGGGGAGGCACGGGCGGCGAGAAGCTCTGGCACTGGCTGCGGGGCGAGGACTTCAACGATCCGAAGCTCGAGCATCAGAAGTCAGTCTCGCAGAGCCATGTGCTGCCGCCTGCCCTGCGATCGGATGAAGGCGCGTATGCAGTGCTGCACAAGTTGCTGCACAAGGCGGCGATTCGGCTGCGCTCGGCGCGTCTGTGGACCAACCATGTTGGCGTCACGGTGAAGTACGCCGTGCCCAAGGCTGCTGCGACGCGAAGGCACAACTCCGGGATTCCGCAGAATGCGTGGTCGCAGTCGACTGCGGTGATCGAGTGCCAGGATAACCAGACGCTTGTGGAGGCGCTGCAGAAGCTGTGGGCGGCCCGGCCCCGGACGGCCGGGTACGATAAGCCGTTTTACGTCGGCATCGGGCTCGGGGAGCTCGTTCCTGACCATCTGCATACGCTCTCGCTCTTTGCCGGGTTGGAGAGTGAGAGCAGGCGCTGCCGCCTGACGAGCACGATGGACGCGCTCAACCATAAGTACGGAACGGACACGCTCGCCCCGGCGAGTATGCTGCTGGCGCGGGCCGCTGCGCCTACCCGGATCGCGTTCACCAACATTCCGGAGCTGTTTTGAATATCTGGTGCAGAGGCCCGCGTCGCTAGGACAGGAGTTTAGTACACTCAACAGAGTGAGGGCCCATAGCTCAATTGGTTAGAGCAGCGAACTCATAATTCGTTGGTTCCAGGTTCAAGTCCTGGTGGGCCCACCATCCAGAAAGTACTCCGAGGGGCAATGTCGGCGAGCCAAATTGCCCCTTCAAGCAGGCGCTTATACGGAGAGGCTCATCATGCGGTTGAGCCGCCGGACAAAGCTGCCCGGATCTTCGAGCGGCACTCCCTCCATCAACAAGGCCTGATCAAAGAGCAGCCAGGCGGCGTCCTCGGCGATCTCGTCCTGCGAGCGTGAGAGCAGCTTTTTGACGATCTCGTGATCCGGATTGATCTCGAGGGTGGGCTTGAGTTGCGGCACGTCCTGTTGCCCCATCGCACGCAGCATCTGCTGCATTTTGAGCGAAGGCTCCTCTTCATCGGAGACGATGCAGGAGGGGCTGTCAGCGAGCCGCACGGAGGCTCGCACATCCTTCACCTTGTCCCCGAGCGTATGCTTCAGTTTTTCGAGCAGGGGCTTGAGGGACTCGGCCTTTTCCGGCTCGCCTTCATCTTTAAGGTCTTCGCTGGTCGAGGCCTTGTTGACGGACTTCAGGTCGATCTCGCCATACTTGTCGATGCCGGAAAATACGATCTCATCAATGTCGTCATCGAGAATCAGGACTTCGAGATCCTTCTTCTTGTAGATTTCGAGCAGTGGCGAGGTGCGCAGCAGTGACTCAGCGCCGCCGGTAATGTAGTAGATACTTTTCTGGTCCTCCTTCATGCGCGACTTGACATCAGCCAGGCTCGTCATGCCATCGACCCTGGTGGATTTGAAGCGGACAAGATCGAGCAGTGTTTCCCGATTCGCGTAATCGCCATGCAAGCCCTCCTTGAGAGGACGGTTATATTCGGCAATGAACTTGAGATATTGTTCAGGCTGATTGGTTGCGACGTTTTTCAATTCGGAGAGAATCTTCTTGACGCTCGCCGTGCGGATGCTTGTGAGCACGCGATTCTGCTGCAGGATCTCACGGCTTACGTTCAGCGGCAGATCTTCGCTGTCGATGATGCCCCGGATGAAGCGGAGGTACTGGGGCAGCAGTTCCTTTGAATCGTCCATGATGAAGACGCGCTTGACATAGAGTTTGACTCCGACTTTGTACTCCGCCTGGTAGAGGTCGAGCGGGGCCTTGGACGGCACATAGAAGAGAGTGGTGTACTCGAGGCTGCCCTCGGCCTTGGTGTGAAACCAGAAAAGAGGATCCTGCCAGTCGCCGGAGACAGACTTGTAGAGTTCTTTGTAATCGTCGTCGGTAAGTTCACTCTTGGGCCTGCGCCAGAGCGCGCTGGCGGCATTGACCTGCTCGGTGGTGCGGATTTTGGTTGACTTCTTCTCCTCTTCGTTCCACTCGCTCTTGTCGTAAGTGAGGAAGATCGGGAAGGCAATGTGATTGGAATATTTTTTGACAACCTGCTGCAGGCGCCAGCTATTGGCATACTGCGCGCCCTCTTCGTTGAAGTGCAGAAGCACGGTCGTGCCGGCGACGGAGCGCTCCGCGGGCTCAATCTCGAAGCCGCTCTTGCCGTCGCTGGTCCAGTGCCAGGCCTGGTCTTCACCGGCCTTACGGGAGACCACTTCGACGCGGTCCGCGACCATGAATGCGCTGTAAAAGCCAACGCCAAACTGTCCGATCAGATTGGAGTCGCGCTTGGCATCGCCGGAGAGCTGCGAGAGAAAGTTTTTCGTTCCAGATCGCGCAATGGTGCCCAGATTCGAGACGAGATCTTCCTCGTTCATCCCAATTCCGGTATCGGAGATGGTCAGGGTTTTCTTTTCTTCATCGAGTTCAAGATCGATGCGAGCCTCGAAGGGGAGCGCCTTGAAAGCATCGTCTGTCAAGGTCAGGTGGCGCAATTTATCGAGTGCGTCGGAGGAGTTGGAGATCAACTCGCGCAGAAAGATCTCTGGGTGCGAGTAGAGCGAATGGATGATCAATTGCAAAAGCTGGTTGACTTCGGTCTGAAATTCTCGTTTTGACATAAGTATTTATCACCAATTTATATTCGAACTAAGGGGTGAGCGCCGGCTGCGGGCGATACCAGGCCCGGCTCGATGGCGCGCTTGCTCACAGCGGGTGCGCCTTGCGGGTGAGCGCGTTTCTTGCCTCGGCCCGGGATACTTCCGCAGGGTAAGCCGCCTCCAGCCTGCTCAACTTCATCATGCTCTGAAATGATGGTTCCCTGCAACCCGGCCGTGGCGCCTGCGACGGAGGTTGCGGCAAAAGGGGCCAAGGCTGTGGCATCATAGCGCATGGCCAGCGAACAACCTGGCGTCAGAAAGTCCGCCGAGTGCCGGTGGGATCTGATCAGCCTTGGAGAAGTGATGCTTCGCCTCGACCCGGGCGAAGGACGTATCCACACGACGCGGCACTTTGCCGTGTGGGAAGGTGGTGGCGAATATAATGTCGCGCGCAGCCTGCGGCGCTGCTTTGGATGGCGCACGGCGATCGCTACTGCGCTGGCCGATAATCCCGTAGGACGGCTGGTCGAGGACCTGATCCTCCAGGGTGGCGTCGATACTTCGTTGCTACGCTGGAGGGCTTATGACGGCGTAGGGCGCGAAGTTCGCAATGGGCTCAATTTTGTCGAGAGGGGCTTTGGTTCGCGGCCGCCGCTCGGCTGTTCTGACCGCGGGCATACTGCGATCTCGCAGGTGCAGCCCGGTGAGTTCGACTGGGGCGGCATCTTCGGCGCGGGCGCGCGCTGCCTGCATACGGGCGGCGTGTTCGCGGCACTTTCAGAGAGCGCGCCTGGCGTCGCTGCGGAGGCGATTGCAGCCGCTCGCGCGAACCGCACCCTGGTTTCATACGACCTGAACTATCGTGATTCGCTGTGGCGGGCATATGGCGGCAACGCCCGTGCTCTTGAGGTGAACAGCGCGCTGGTGCGGCAGGCGGATGTGCTCTTTGCCGGAGAAGATGATTTCCGGCTGCGGCTCGGTGTAGATCTCGGCAGTCTGACGCTTGCAGATTGTAACAGCGGCGATTCTTTTAGCATTCACGAGAAGATGCTCAGAGAAGTGGCCGCTGTTTATCCCAATCTAAGTGCGATTGCCATGACGCAGCGTATCGCGGAGAGCTCCTGCACGCATCGATGGGGAGCGGTGGGCCTGGTGGCCGGCGAGTTCGTGCCGGTGGAGGCGCGGCAGATCGATATACTCGATCGTATCGGCGGTGGGGATTCGTTTGCAGCGGGGTTTCTGTATGGTTTGCTCGAAGGCAAAGGCGCTGCATGGGCGCTTGCATGTGGCGTCGCGCATGGTGCGCTCGCGATGACAACGCCGGGCGACACGAGCATGGCAACGCTGGCGGAAGTTGAAAGATTGATGGCGGGCAGACTGGTGCAGACCCATCGATGAATGCGAGCGAGAGGGAAGAAGTGAAAGAAGACGCTGGTACATGGATTCGCAGGGCCGGGTTGGTGCCGGTTCTACGCGCCCCGACGGGCGAGGATGCAATTGCGCTGACTCGCGCGATGCATGCGGGTGGCGTCGATGTGATCGAAGTGACCACGACAGTACCGGATGCTGCCGATTGTTTGAGGCGGCTGAAGCAGGAGTTTGGCGAGGACCTCCTGCTTGGTGCAGGCACAGTTACAGATGCGCGCGCGTGCGCCGAGTTGATCGAGGCAGGCGCCGAGTTCATCGTCAGCCCGAGCCTGCATCCTGAGGTGATTGCGGTTGCGAAGGAGCACGGCAAATTGATGATCTCGGGTGCGCTTACGCCGACCGAGATTATTACGGCATGGCGAGCGGGCGCGGATGTCGTCAAGGTTTTCCCCTGTTCGGCGATGGGCGGCGCGAGTTACCTGCGCGCGATCCGCGCGCCATTTCCGCAGATTCCTCTAATCCCGACGGGCGGCGTAACCCTGGCGACGGCGCGAGAATTTCTTGAGGCTGGCGCGATTGCACTCGGCGTCGGCAGTGATTTGGTTGATCTTCAGGCAATCCGCTCGGGCAGCCCCGGGCGGATCACCGAAATTGCCCGGGCCTACCTGGCGATCTTCGCCGAATGGAGCAGCAGGCAGGCGAAATCCTCCTGATACTTGGCTTGTGAGAAATGCTCTAGCGCGGGAGTTCCTGGTGGCCCTCGATAGCAAAGGTCGCGTGGAGATCCTGCGCGTCTCCGGGCTGGCCTCCGCCGAGATAGAGCGTGTAACTGCCGGCGGTGACGGCGCGGTTTCCCTGGTCGTCAACTACGCTTAACTGACGCGGTGACAGATCGAAGTGAATGTGTTTTGACTCACCCGGCGACAGGTGAATTCGCTGAAATGCTATAAGTGCCAGTCGCGGTGACACATTGGTCTTAGGCGGGGCAAGATAGAGCTCAGCGACTTCGTCGCCGGCCATGCCGCCGGTGTTTCGTAAGTCACCTTCAACACTGAGTGGCTGGCCGGCCTGCAATGTGTCGTTCGAGAGCTTGATGCCGGTGAACGCGAAGTTGGTGTAACTCAAGCCGTAACCAAAACCATAGAGGGGTTTGCCGGCGAAGTAGCGATATGTCCGGTTCTTCATCGAGTAATCATCAAATGGGGGCAGGTCATTTAGGCTGCTGTAAAAGGTCAGAGGGAGTTTACCACCGGGGTTGCTTTTGCCTGCGAGTGTCTCTGCGATTGCGACGCCGCCGGCCTCGCCGGGGTACCACGATTCAAGGATCGCGGCCGCATGCTGTTGGGCCCAGTTCACAGCGAGTGCGCTGCCGTTCATCAATACCACGACGAGTGGTTTGCCAGTGGCGGCTACCGCCTCGAGCATCTGCTGCTGCGCGTCGGGCAGAGTTATATCGGTGCGGTCGCCTCCTGAAAATCCGCTCACATGCACTGGCATCTCTTCGCCTTCGAGTTCAGGCGAAAGACCTACGAAGGCAACCACTGCATCCGATTGTTGCGCGGCCTTGATTGCCTCAGCAAGCAGGGGCGCCGCTGGCGGCATCCAGCGGAGTGAGATGCCGCCGGCAAGTTGCTTGCTGTTATGCCGGTACTCGATGCGCAGCGCCTGAGGGCCGGCGCCGGCAAAGTGCAGTTGGAATTTTAGCGGCGTATGGCGCGCGCTGCGTGCATCGGCCGGCTCTGTATTGACGTCGACCTGCTTGTTATCGACAAAGACGGCGACCTGCTCCGCATCGCCGCACTGGCCGCAGCGATCGACCTTGATATCGAACGCGTAGTCTCCGGCCGCAGGGGGAGTAATTGTGCCGCTCCAGCGAACGGAGAAGGCGTCTTGTGCCAATCCTTCGACCGGGCTTGCGTGGTTCCAGTCAAAGTCGATCTGCGGATCGACGCGGGTCACGATCGGGTTGCCGGATAAGTCGGAACTCGCATAATACTCAGCGCGCAAACCCTGTGCGCTATCGCCTGCTGAGGGATGAAAGATCGTGCGCGGGGCAGGCAGTGGCAGACCATCCACATAGGAAGAACCCTGCGCATAAAGAATATGAGCGCCGGGAAATTCAGACTGCATTCCGTCCACCGGCAGCACCGGGCGTGAGGGAATCGCATTGTAATTGCCTTCAAGGGAGGCGAGCGATGCGGCATTGGGGCCGATGACCGCAATAGTGCGCACACCAGGCTTGAGCGGAAGCGTGCCGGCGTCATTCTTGAGCAGCACCATGGCTTCCTCCGCCGCCGTTAGCGCGAGCGCGCGATGGGGCGCGGAGTCATCTTCGCTGAAAGGAATTTGCGCGTATGGGTTGGCCGTTGCGCCGAGCATCCCAAGCTTGATGCGTGCGGTAAAGAGTCGCGAGACTGCGAGGTCGATTGCGCTCTCAGGCAGCAGCTTGTCTTTTACTGCTTGCGTGAGGATCTTATAAGTATTGCCACAATCTGTGTCTGTACCTGCGAGCACTGCGATGGCAGAAGCCTGTTCGGCGTTGGGTGAAGTATTGTGGCCGTTGTAGAAATCATCGATTGCGCCGCAGTCGGAGGTGACGAATCCCTTGAAGCCCCAGTCGTTGCGAAGCGTCTTTTCGAGCAGCATTTTATTGGCGCAGGCAGGGGTGCCGTCGATCGCGTTGTAGGCGCACATGAGCGAGTCGGCGTGAGCCTCGGTGATGGTCGCGCGGAAGGCAGGCAGATACGTGTCTTCAAGATCATGTGGCGAGGGCGTGACGTCAAACTTGTGGCGCTCACTTTCAGGGCCGCTGTGCACGGCGAAGTGCTTGGGGGTCGCGATGGTTTTGAAGTAGTTTGGATCGGAGCCTTGCAGGCCTTCAACAAACGCGACGCCGAGCCGGCCCGTCAGGTACGGATCTTCGCCGTAGGTCTCCTGGCCGCGGCCCCAGCGGGGATCGCGAAATATATTGATATTCGGCGACCAGATGGTGAGTCCGAAGTAGCGCTCGTGGTTGTCTTCGGCGAGAGCGTGGTTGTACTTGGCGCGGGCTTCGGTTGAGATGACTGTGCCGATCTGCTCGAGCAGAGGCGCGTCCCAGGTGGCGGCCATACCGATGGCCTGCGGGAACATGGTGGCGTAGCCGGAGCGTGCGACGCCATGCAGACCCTCGTTCCACCAGCCGTATTGCGGAATATCGAGACGCGGAATGGCCGGAGCCTGATCCATCATCTGCGAGATCTTCTCGTCGAGCGTCATGCGGCCAACCAGGTCTTGAACGCGCTGTTCGATGGGGAGCGAGGGATTCTCAAAAGGGAATCTGGGCTGCTGTGCGTGTGCGGCCGGGCAGAGGATCGCAAGTACTGGAAGGGTGGCGAAGATTGCGGCAAATCTGGGGAGGCGGAACACGGTCATCAGGCAGGAACTCCGTCGTCGGGATGATCTTGTTTCATGATCTTATGCTACTGATAGGACGCCGGACGCGTTTTTGAAGCGCGGAATACCGAAGTGGTGAGGGTGCTGCACCCAGGTTCGATTATCAGTTAGCCTCGTACTCAAGGACGATGGGGATTCACGGGAGTTTCATGAGGCGCAGGGCGCGCTTTTTCTTGGGTCATCTATGGCGGGCGGGCGTGGTGTGCAGCCTGGCTGCGGGGCATGCCGCGTGCGCTCAGAACAATTATGAGATCCAGGTCTACGGAGCTGATACGGTCCCGCCGAAGTCGACCATGGTCGAGTTGCACAGCAACTTTACGGTCGATGGTTCGCGGGCGCTGCCGGGCATGCGCCTCGCCGCCGATGCGGTCTACCCGACCAACCATGTGGAACACGAGACAGTCGAGATCACAAGCGGGATCAACGACTGGTCCGAGGTCGGCTTTTATGTTTTCACGGAGGAGCAGAGCGGCTCCGGGGTGCAGTGGGTGGGCGACCATATCCGGCCGCGCGTGCGGGCGCCGGACAGCTGGCACTGGCCGGTGGGGGCAAGCCTTTCGATGGAGTTCGGCTACCAGCGTCGGGCATTTTCCACAGACACATGGGCGCTCGAGCTGCGGCCGATCATCGACAAGCAACTTGGCCGCTGGTACCTGGCTACGAATCTCGCGGTCGACCGGTCGTTTCATGGGCTGAGCGTCTCGCAGGGGGTAACCTTTGCGCCGGCCGGCAAGGTCGGGTATGACTTCTCGAAGGTCGTTTCGGCCGGGCTCGAGTACTACGCGGACTACGGCACACTCATCAGTCCTGATTCGCTGCGCAACCAGCAGCAGCAGATCTTTGCGGCGGCGGATCTGAACGTGTCGCCGCAGTGGGAGATCAACTTTGGAGTGGGCATCGGGCCGACTTCCGGAACCGATCACCTGATCGTGAAGGGAATTCTCGGGCGGCACTTTGACTGGACGCATCATCGAGCGGGCGCCTCGGATAGCGTGCAGTGAGGGGCGGGATGAATCGGCGTACATTTCTCCGGGGCACGGCCGCAGGTCTCGCCGCTGCGGCAGGCCGGGTGGCGTGGGGGCAACCGGCGCCGGATTACCGGCTCGAGATCGCGCCGCTGAATCTTGAGATCGCGCCGGGCAAGGTGATTCATACAGTTGGCTATAACAATGCCGCACCGGGGCCGTTGATGCGCTGGCCGGAGGGAAAGCCGATCCGTATTGCCGTGACCAACCGCACCGATGTGCCCGAGATCGTGCACTGGCATGGCATGTACAACGCGCCACTGATGGACGGGGCCGCGGAGGAAGGCTCGCCGATGATCTCGCCCGGCGGCAGCTTCGAGTACGCGTTTACTCCTCGGCCAGCTGGCTTCCGCTGGTATCACACGCATACCTTTGCGGGTCACAACCTCAAGCGGGG
>Ga0116226_10001437_pt1 | contig 20661 bp, 13 predicted proteins | sample S1TSphfallax_FD_89692 | JGI IMG/M metagenome (GOLD analysis project Ga0116226, IMG submission 89692) | Host-associated microbial communities from peat moss isolated from Minnesota, USA - S1T2_Fa - Sphagnum fallax MG | ecosystem: Host-associated > Plants > Peat moss > Unclassified | place: USA... | reverse complement strand
TGGTCGCCATGCTGTTGCTGCGGCCGCCGCCGTCGGCGCCCTTGCAGGAAGGACGCCGCTTAGCGGATCTGGTAGGCTGGGCGTTGGTGCTCCCCCAGATGCTGGCGGCGCTGGGCGCCGTGTTCGCCCTGGCGGGCGTGGGCCAAAGCGTGGGCCATCTGGTCGGCGCCGTTCTGCCCGGCGATAGCCGCGGGGCGGCGGTGATCGCCTATACCGTGGGCATGGCGGCGTTCACCTTCATCATGGGCAACGCCTTCGCCGCCTTCCCGGTGATGACCGCCGGAGTCGGTCTGCCGCTGATCGTCCACAAGTTTGGCGGCGACCCGGCCATCATGGGCGCGCTTGGCATGTTGTCGGGCTATACCGGCACGCTGCTGACTCCGATGGCGGCCAATTACAACATCGTCCCGACCACCTTGCTGGAGCTGCCCGACCGCTGGGCGGTGATCAAGGCCCAAGCCCCGACCGCGCTTCTGATGCTGGTCGTCAATACGGCCTTGATGTACGCGCTGGTTTTCCGTTTCTGACGGCTATGCCCCACCCCCGACTCTCCCCTGAGCAGGCTTCAGCCTACGCCACCCTGGCGCTGGGCCATGTGGCGCGGGAGTTCCCCAACAAGCTCGATCATGTGCTGACCTGCGTCGCCGATGCGCAAACGCCGCGAGAGCTGCACCCGATCTTCTACGGCAGCTACGACTGGCACTCCTGCGTCCACAGCTACTGGCTGCTCGCGAGACTGTATCGCGCCTTCAAGGGGCATGATTTCACGGCGGCGATCGAAGCCCAGCTCGATCTGGCCTTCACGAGGGAAAACGTCCTAGGCGAGGGCCGCTATCTGATACGGCCTAGCGCCAGGGGCTTCGAGCGGCCCTACGGTTGGGCGTGGCTTTTGTATCTCGCCGCGGAGCTAAAGCAGCATCGGACCCCCCACGGGCGTCGATGGGCGAAGGCGCTGGCGCCCTTGGCGCAAGCGTTCGCCGCGGACTTCGTGACCTACCTGTCCAAGGCCGACTATCCGGTTCGCAGCGGCGCCCACGGCAACACCGCCTTCGCCCTTTTGCTCAGCTGGGCCTACGTCCAGCGCTATAAGGACGCGTGGCTCGCCCCGTGGATTTCGTCCAAGGCCAAGACCTGGTACCTCCAAGACGAGGCCTGTCAGGCCTGGGAGCCGTCGGGCGACGATTTTCTGTCACCGACGCTTTGTGAGGCGCTTCTGATGCAAGTCCTCCTCCCCCACGACGACTTCCGCGCCTGGCTGGCCCGCTTTCTGCCGCATCTGGCCGAGGGCGAGCCCGCGACTCTGTTCACCCCCGCTCGCGTCAGCGACCGCAGCGACGGCAAGATCGCGCACCTTGACGGCCTGAACCTCAGCCGGGCCTGGGCCTGGGCGGCGCTGGCCAAGGCGCTGGACGGTCGAGCGCGGTCTCTGGCGCTGAAGGCCGCCGAAGATCATCGCGCGGCCAGTCTGCCCCATCTGAGCGCCGACTATATGGGCGAGCACTGGCTTGCCACCTTTGCGCTCTTGGCCCTGAACGGGTGTTAGGTCTGAAGCCCATGGCCGGCTGGGAGTTCTGGATCGATCGGGGCGGGACCTTCACCGATGTGGTTGGGCGAGCGCCAGACGGCCGTTTGCAGACCCTGAAACTGCTGTCGGAAAACCCCGAACGCTATAGCGACGCGGCGGTCGAAGGCGTGCGCCGGATGCTGGGTGTGGCGACCGGCCCGCTGCCGGCAGAGCTTATCGACGCCGTCAAGATGGGCGCTACCGTCGCCACCAATGCGCTGTTGGAGCGAAGGGGCGAGCCGACGGTCTTGGCCACACGGGCGGGCAGGGGCGGCGCATTGAGGATCGGCTATCAGACCCGCCCCAAGCTGTCCGCCCGCCATATCGTGCTGCCTCCGCCGCTCTACGCCGAGGTGGTGGAGATCGAGGAACGCCTGCGCGCGGACGGCGAGGTGCTGACCGCCCTCAATACCGATCGGGCCAGGGCCGATCTGCAAGCCGCTTTCGATCGCGGCTTTCGCGCCGTCGCCATCGTCCTGATGCACGGCTATCGCTTTACCGACCATGAGGCCCAGACAGCGGCCCTGGCGCGCGAGATCGGCTTCACCCAAGTCTCAGCCAGCCATGAGGTGGGCGCCTTGATCAAACTGGTGGCGCGGGGCGACACGGCCGTGGCCGACGCCTATCTGTCGCCCGTGCTCCGCCGTTACGTCGATCGCGTCGCCGGCGAATTGGGCGACGGCGTGCGGCTCCTCTTCATGCAATCCAACGGCGGCTTGGTCCAGGCTAAGGCGTTTCGCGGCCGCGACGCCGTCCTGTCCGGGCCGGCGGGCGGGATCGTCGGCATGGTCAAGACCGCGCGCGACGCCGGCTTCGACCGGGTGATCGGCTTCGACATGGGCGGCACCTCCACCGATGTTTCCCATTACGCCGGCGAGTTCGAGCGGACCTATGACGCGGTCGTCGCGGGCGTTCGCCTGCGCTCGCCCATGATGCACATCCACACGGTGGCGGCGGGGGGCGGATCGATCTGCAGTTTCGACGGCGCCCGCTTCCGGGTCGGGCCGCAATCGGCCGGCGCCGTTCCAGGGCCGGCCTGCTATCGCCGCGGCGGTCCCCTGACCGTCACCGACTGCAACGTCATGCTGGGCAAGATCCAGCCGGCGGCCTTTCCCCAAGTGTTTGGGCCGAACGGCGACCAACCGCTCGACGCCGACGTCGTCCAAGCGAAATTTCAGGTCCTAGCCGACGAGGTCGCCGTGGCCAGCGGCCGTCGCCAGAGCCCGGAAGAGATCGCCGAGGGCTTCTTGACCATCGCGGTCGACAACATGGCCAATGCGATCAAGCAGATTTCGGTCCAGCGCGGCTATGACGCCACCCAGTACGTGCTGGCCTGCTTTGGCGGCGCCGCCGGTCAGCATGCCTGCCTGGTCGCCGATGCGCTTGGCGTGACCAAGGTCATGGTCCACCCCCTCGCGGGCGTTCTGTCGGCCTATGGCATGGGGCTGGCGGACCTGCGCGTGCTGCGCGAGGCGACGGTCGAGGCGGTGCTCGACATCGCCGGCGAGACCGCCTTGACGGCGCAGGCGGATCGGCTGGAGGCCGAGGCGCGCGCGGCGCTCGCGGCTCAAGGCGTGCCGACAGGGTCGATCGAGACCCATCGGCGCGCGTCGCTGAAGTATCAGGGAACCGACACGGCGCTGGGCGTCGCCATGGGCTCGGCCGCGACCATGCGCGACGCCTTTGAGGCGGCCCATCTGAAGCGATTCGGCTTCGTCGCGCCCGAGCGCGCGGCGGTGGTCGAGGCGATCGCCGTGGAGGTGGTCGCCGGCGCCGCAGGGGGCGAGGGCGCGGGGCGGTTTCAGGACGCCCCAGCCGGCGCCGCAGCCCCGTCGCCGATCGCTCAAACCCAGGCCTGGATGGCCGGCGCCGCGCGCTCGACGCCGCTCTACGCCCGAGCGGGTTTGAGCCTGGGCGCCCGCATCCCAGGTCCAGCCATCATCGCCGACGCCAGCGCCACTACGGTGGTCGAACCGGGCTGGACGGCGACGGTAGACCCGCTAGCCAATCTGCTCCTTGAGCGGACCGCGCCACGATCAAGCCTGTCGACGATTGGGATCGACGCGGGATCAGATGTCGATCCGGTCCGGCTGGAGCTTTTCAACAACCTCTTCATGGCGATCGCCGAACAGATGGGGTTAGCTCTGCAAAACACCGCCTATTCGGTTAACATCAAGGAAAGGTTCGATTTTTCTTGTGCGCTCTTTGACGCGTCAGGCGCCTTGATCGCCAACGCCCCCCATATTCCGGTGCATCTGGGCAGCATGGGGGAGGGGGTGAAGACGGTCATCGCGGCGCGGCTCGATCCTGGCGACGGGCGCGGCATGAAGCCCGGCGACGCCTATATGCTGAACGCGCCCTATCACGGCGGCACCCACCTGCCGGACGTGACGGTGATCATGCCGGTTTTCGTTGGCGATAGCGCGCCCGCCTTTTACGTCGCCGCGCGCGGCCATCATGCCGATATCGGCGGGATCACCCCGGGCTCCATGCCGCCCGACAGCCGCACGGTGATCGACGAGGGCGTCCTGATCGACAATGTGCTGTTGGTGGATCAGGGACGCTTGCTGGAGGCGGAGACGCGCGCGCTTCTGGCGTCCGGCCCTTATCCCGCCCGCAATCCCGACCAGAACCTGGGCGACCTCAAGGCCCAGATCGCCGCCTGTGTGACCGGGGCGCAGGAGTTGGGGCGGATCGTCGAGCGCTATGGTCTTGAGGTCGTGCACGCCTACATGGGCCATGTGCAGGATAACGCCGCCGAAGAGGTGCGTCGCGTGCTCGCGACGCTGAACGGCGGCGCGTTCGCCTATGAGATGGACAATGGCGCGGTCGTGCGCGTGCGGGTCGAGGTCGATCACGTGGCGCGTACGGCCCTGGTCGATTTCACCGGCACGAGCGCCCAGCTCGAGTCGAACTTCAACGCGCCTTTCTCGATCTGCCGGGCGGCGGTGATGTACGTGTTCCGAACCCTGGTCGAGGGCGACATCCCCTTAAATGACGGCTGCTTGCGGCCGGTGACGATCATGGCGCCGGAAGGCTCGATGCTGAAGCCGCGCTATCCCGCCGCCGTGGTCGCAGGCAATGTGGAGACCAGCCAAGTGGTGACCGACGCCCTCTATGGCGCGCTCGGCGTGATGGCGGCGGCCCAAGGCACCATGAACAACTTCACCTTCGGCGACGAAACGCGGCAGTATTATGAGACCATCTGTGGCGGGTCGGGCGCGGGTCCCGACTTTGACGGCGCCGATGCGGTGCAGACCCATATGACCAACAGCCGCCTGACCGATCCGGAGGTGCTGGAGCTGCGGTTTCCGGTCTTGATCGAGGGCTTCAGCCTTCGGGTCGGCTCAGGGGGCCAGGGAGTCCACCGGGGCGGTGACGGGGTCGTGCGGCGCGTGCGGTTCCTTAAGCCTATGACGGCGGCGATCCTCTCCAACCGGCGGCGCGTCGCGCCCTTCGGGCTGAATGGCGGCGCCTCGGGCCTGGTGGGGACGAGCCGAATTGAAAGGCGCGACGGCGCGGTGGAGCGCTTGGACTCCACAGCGACGTCGCAAATGCAGCGAGGAGACGTCTTTGTCGTTGAAACGCCTGGCGGGGGCGGTTTTGGCGCCAGTCTTGCACACGAAATGCCAAGATGCGATTAATTGATGTGCACTGCAGCAATTCTCCGGGCGGGGCGTCTGGACTCGGAACCGCACCGGGCTCAGACTCATTGCCACGGAGTTGAAGTTTCACGGGGGGCTACCGCCAATGACGGACGTGGTTGTGACGCTACCCATTCAAATCGGGGAAGAGTCCACGCTGTTCGGTCGTTATCTCAACACCTTTGTAGAGAGCCGGTCGTTCGAAGCCGACGCCTTGGCGGAGACCTGCGACGCGCCGTTCATGATGGTGCGGTCCGATCCTGGCGATGGCGAGGAGATCAAGGTGTTGATCTTCCAACAGACCAAGATGGCGTCGGATTTCTCGACGGGCTGGGCGCAAGCGCGACGGCGACAGACGGGCGTCTCGGTGGATCAGGCAGAATACTAAACCTCATTAACGCGACCGTTTCCGGTCATCCTCTGCGAGGCCGGGGAGGAGAAGCGTCAGATGGGCGTTGATGTCTGACTTGAGAGGTTTGACGTTAGCGATCGTGGGCGACGGCGCTGTGGGGCTGACGCTGGCGGTGCGAGCCGCCCAGACTGGCGCGCGGACCTCGCTTTTTGGCTTAGGGAAGTCGAGCAACAGCGCGTCCGCCGTCGCCGCTGGCATGCTGGCGCCCGCGTTCGAGACGGCGCTAGACCCCGTTTGCGCCGGGCATTTCGAGCTGCTGCGCGCGGCCAGAGACGCCTGGCCCGAGCTCATCGCCACCCTTGATCAACCGCCTGACACGCTGGATCGGTCCGGCGCCCTGCACGTGGGCTTGGCGGATGACGCTGTCGGGCTGGCGGACCTCCACGGTCAGCTCCAGTCTATCGGCGCCGTCTCTGAGCCGCTCGACGCCGCAGCGCTTCGTCGTTGGCTGCCGGGGCTTTCGCCCAACTGGGTCGGCGGCGTGTTCACACCGGAGGATTGGCGCCTTGATCCTCTGGCGCTCCTCCCCGCCCTTGAGGCGGCCTTTGATCGATGGGGCGGTCGCCGCGTGGCGTCCACCGTGTCTTTGAACCCTAGCGGCCAATTTTTCGCGGATGGCCAAGCCATTTCGGCCGACGCCCTGGTCGTGGCGGCCGGACCTGGCGCCCTGGGCTGGAGCGATCTTATCCCTGAACTCGCCGCGCTGCATCCGATCAAGGGACAGATCCTGACCTTCGAGGCGCCGCCGCGGGGCGGGCCGGTGGTGCGCGGACCAAGCGCGTATGTCGCGCCTCAGTCGGGCGGCGCGATGGTCGGCGCGACGATGGAGGCCGGCCGTACCGACCTTTCGATAGATGCAGGCGCGGTGGACCATCTTCGGTCTGCCGCCATCGCGCTCTTTCCGCATCTGGCGGACGCGACGTTTCGAGCCCGCGCGGGCGTGCGGGCGGAGACGGCGGATGGTTTGCCTCTGGTGGGCGCCTCAAGCCTCGCTGGCGTCTACCTGGCGGTGGGCGCCCGCCGAAACGGCTGGCTGCTGGCCCCGCTATTGGCGCGCATCCTCCTGGATGAGATCGCAGGACGGACGTCGGCCTTTGCGGGTCCCCTCAAGGCGTCGCGTTTTAGGCCCTGGCCTGCCAGGACTTAAATCTTGGGCGGGCGCTCCACCGTGGTGCGTTGCATCGGCGCCAGTTTGGCCAGAAGCCGGTTCTGGTCCCGGAACGGCACGCCCTCCTGGTCCATCGCCGCCTGCAGATCCTCCACCAGCGCGTTGAAGTCGTGGTTTTGCAGGCCCATGTCCTTGTGGGCGGTCGCCATGTCCCGCCCGCTATAGCGGCAGGGGCCGCCGGTTATGTAGCAGAGTTGCTCGACCAGGGTTCGGTGCAAGCGCACCAGGTCGGTTCCCTTGAAGATGTCGGCGATACGCGGATCGCGTTGGCAGCGGCCGATCAGATCGACAACGATCCGGTCGATTCCGGCGCGTTCGTGAAAGGCTTTATAGACGGCGTCGCCCGAAATGGGTGTGGTTCCGGCGTTGGCGTCGCGCTCGGTATAGGGCGCCACGGGTTGCTCCGCGTCGGCGGCGGGCGCCGGCGCAGGCGCGCCCGTCGTCAAGGCCGCGGCGATCAGTAGAGCGATCGACATGCTTCACTCCTGAGGCGAGATCTTAGATTTCTATAACTTAGACCCCAGGTGTTTAACGGGGTCTTCATCTGGCCTGCCTACTGTGCAGATATGCGCGTGGATATAGTAGCGGCGGTGGCGCTTGGGTTTGCAACATCTGCGAACGCCGCCCAACTTCAGCTTGCCCTGAAAACGCCGGACGGTCGTCCGGTCGCCGACGCGGTTGTCAGCTTCATGCCGGCCTCAGGGATCTCCGGCCCTGTGAAGCTCGATACACCTCGCGAAATGGCGCAGCAGCACACCACCTTTGTGCCCCACGTCTTGCTTGTCCCCGTTGGCGCGGTGGTCAGCTTTCCCAATCGGGATCGCGTGCGTCACCACGTCTATTCCTTCTCCCCTGCCAAGCGATTCGAGCTTAAGCTCTACGGCCAAGAACAGAGCCGCACGGTGCAATTCGACAAGCCAGGCGTCGTGGCGTTGGGATGCAACATCCACGACAAGATGTCGGCCTACATCATTGTCGTCGATACGCCCTATGCCGCCCAAAGCGACGCGGGCGGTCGCGTCACACTCAACGCTGTGCCCGACGGTCCCGGCGTCCTGACCATCTGGGCCGAAGGGCTGAAGGCGCCTGACAACCGCCTGGTTCAGCGGATCACCTTTCAGGGTCAGCGCGAGTCGACCCAGGTGCTCGACATTCGCGCGCTAACGCCCATGACGATGACCATGCCGATGGGCGGACAATGAGGCCATGGCGAAGCTCTCTATAATCCGCCTGCGCACCAAACTGACCGTGCTCTATGTGGCGCTGTTCGTCGCGGCCCTGTGCCTGATTGGGACGAGTGTTTATGTGGCGACGCGCCAGAACGTGGAGCACACGGTGCGCGCGCAGCTGCGCGAGAGCGGGGCCGTGTTCGCCAACCTCTCCGAGGCCCGCAATCGCCGACTCCAGGACGACGCCGAGGTTCTAGCCCGCGATTTCGGCTTCCGGGCCGCCTTCGCCACCGGCGACCGCGCCACGGTGCTTTCGGCCCTGGACAACCTGTCCGGACGGTTGCAGGACGGCGTCGCCTTTACCGTGGGGCTCGACGGCAAGGTGCTGGCCAGCGACCCCAAGGTCGCGGCCTCGGTTCCCGCCGGTCTGATCCAGGCGGTCCAGGGCGACCAACCCGTATCCGGTCTAACGGTGATGGGGGGGGCGGTGGTGCAGATCGTCGCCGCGCCCATTCTAACGCCGGCCCCGGCGGGCTGGGTGGTCTTCGCCAAGCCGATGGGGTCCGCCGATATCGCTGAACTGGCGCATTTGTCGCCGATCACGCTCCAGATCGCCTTCCTGGCCCAAGACGCCAAGGGGCGTTGGCGCGACTTCGACGCCTCCAGACCCTTGGACTCGCCCGCGGAGCCGACCGAGCTGATCCGTCGCTCGACCTCGGGCGCGTCCGCAGAGCCGATTGTGCTGCCAGGACCCCATGGGGCGTCGATCGATCTGGTGTTGCCGCTGCCCTCGCCCGATCGGGACAGGCCGGTATTCCTGATGTTGAGCTATCCGCTGTCGGAGGCCATGGGCGCCTACAGCGGCTTGATCGTCACCATCGTGTTGATCGGCGTCGCCGGAATTCTTTTGACCGTGGTGGGCAGTTGGGTGCTGGCCCTGACTCTGACGCGTCCTCTGTCGGCGCTGCAGACGGCGGCGCGGCGACTGCAAATGGGCGACGTCGCGCGGGTGGCCGCCGACGGCCGGGATGAAATCGCGCTTCTGGGCCGCGCCTTCAACGCTATGGCCGATGACATCAAAAGCCGCGAAGACAATCTGGTGAAAGCCCGCGACCAGGCCGAGGCCGCCAACCGAGCCAAAACGGACTTTCTGTCCAACATGAACCACGAGCTGCGTACGCCCTTGAATGGCGTGTTGGCGATGGCGAGCCTTTTGGCGCGCGATCCCCTGGATGAGCGTCAGCAGCGGATGGTGGACCTGATCCAGACCTCGGGGGCGGAGCTGGAACGGGTGCTTGCCGATGTCTTGACCCTGGTCGAGGTCAACGCCGCCGGGACGGAGCCGCAGTGCGCGCCCTTCCATTTAGGCGATCTGGTGCGGGCTTCATGCGCCGCGGCGTCGGCGAACGCCAAGGCCAAGGGGCTGACCCTGCACAGCGCGATCGATCCGTGTGCGGATCGCTGGGTCAGCGGCGACGCGACCCGTCTCGCGGGCCTGTTGGCCAGACTGCTGGACAACGCCGTGAAGTTCACCGCGACAGGCGAGGTGAGGCTTGAGCTGATCGCCGCCAAAGGTGAGACCTGTCGGATCGTCGTGAAGGACACGGGCGTCGGCTTTGAGACGGCCGATGTGGAACAGCTCTTTCAAGCCTTTCAAAGGGCCGATGGGTCTTTGACCCGAAGCGTCGGCGGGTTGGGGGTGGGCTTGAGCCTGGCGCGCGCCGCTGCGCGGGCGATGGGCGGCGACATCGTGGGCGAGGGCGAGACCGGGCGTGGCGCGGTGTTCACGGTCACGCTACCGCTGCCGCCGGCCGACGCGCCACCGTTGCATGCGCCTCTGCGAGACTCTCAGTCTGAGCGGGAGACCGAGGCCGAGGCTGGGCCGCTTCGAATCCTCCTGGCCGACGATCATGCGGGCAATCGCCAGATCGTGGAGCTGATCCTGAGCCAGCTCGGCGTCGAGGTGAGCAGTGTCGAGAACGGCGCAGAGGCCGTCGAGGCGTTCACCCAGGCGACGTTCGATGTGGTGTTGATGGACCTTCAGATGCCCGTCATGGACGGCCTTGAGGCCATTCGACGGATTCGGGCGCTGGAGGCGCCGACACGGCGGCGCACGCCGATTCTGGTCTTGAGCGCTAACGCCCAGTCAGAGCATTTGGCGGCGTCCGCGGCGGCCGGCGCCGACAGCCATATCGCCAAACCCATCCTGGCGCCCACCCTGATCGCCGCCTTGGAAGCCGCCCTGGACGGTTCGGAAGAGGCGCAAACGCCTCAGATCCAGACCGCCTGATCCATCCGGGCCGGGCCGCCCATGGCGGGGTCGCTGGTGGATGGGGCGCCCGTCTCCAGCCGTCCCGCTAGACGGCGCAGGTAGCGCGGGGCGTCGGGCGAGGTGATCGAGAGATCGTACCACCCGCCGATCGCGGCGAGCGTCCAGGCCCGAGCCGCTTGGCTGGCGGGATTGAGCGTCGCCGACCAGTGCGCCAGCGCCTCGGCGTAGGCGTTGGGCGCGACCTGCAGGGCGAGGACGCGATGGCTCGGATTGTGGACGGACAGCGCGAGGGTCGGGCCGTTGGCGTGAACCATGGTCGCCCGCGCTTCGACCGAAGGCGCCTCGCCCGCCAGATGCCGGTGGAATCCATTGGGGCCCAAGACCCAGAGGTCGTAAGCGCCGGCCGGCCACAGATCCGCCAAGGCCTTGCCGGGCTCGACCGTATAGCGCCGCGGCGCGCTGTGAAGGTTCAGGCGGTCGTAGACGTGGAAGACCGCGGCGACCCGCCCTTGGTTGATGAAGCGCAGGCCCATGCGGTCGCCGTCCGCCGCCTCTTCCACGTTCAGCGCATAGGGGAGGGCGCGGGATGGGCGCACACCCATCGCCTGGATCGGAATGAGCGGACTCGCCGGCGTCGTGGGCGTCGTGCGGCCAGGCAGAGCGGCGGCGCGCTTTGCTACGGCGGTGGTCGGCGGAAGGGCGGCGACGAACGGCTCGGCGTTGGGCGATTTGAAGTCGAAGGCGCTGGTCAGGTCGCCGCAGACCGCGCGCCGCCAGGGTGAGATGTTGGGCTCCATCACCCCAAACCGCGCCTCCAAAAACCGGATGACGGAGGTGTGGTCGAACACTTGGGAGTCGACCCAGCCGCCTCGGCTCCAGGGCGAGACGATGTACATCGGAACGCGCGGGCCCAGGCCATAGGGCCGCCCGACGAACTCCGGCAGGTCGATGTGAGCTTCGCTCTTCGCGTGATGGAGGTGGTATTCGCCCGTCGTATCCACCGTCGAGGCGCCGAGGTAGGCGCCAGGCGTGGCCGCGTCTCTGGACGGCGGCGCGGGCGGCGGGACGTGATCGAAGAAGCCGTCGTTCTCGTCGAACATCACCAGAAGAACCGTCTTTGCCCAGACCTTGGGATCGGCCGTAAGCGCGTCGAGCACGCGGGCGGTATAGTCGGCGCCCTGGGCCGGACTGGAGGGCCCTGGGTGTTCGGAGTCCTTGGCCGGCGCGACAATGTAGGACACGGCCGGAAGCGCGCCGGCGAGCACGTCGGCCTTCAACCCGTCCAGCTTGCGCGTGCTCAAGCCTCGCTCGGCCAGGCGTGGGTCCGATCCTTCGACGCCCTCATGGCTGTCGCGAAAGCGCTGAAAGCCAGCCAAGGGGTTGTCGGTGAAGTTGTCGGCCATGTCCTGGTAGATGCGCCAGCTGATCCCCGCCGCCTGGAGTCGCTCCACATAGGCGGTCCAGCGATAGCCCTCTCGAGCGCCGCCGTCGCCGGGCAGGCTGTCGTGGGAATTGGAGAGAGAGGGGCCGCCGAATTGGCCCGAGGGATCGTTGGTCCCGGTCCACAGGAACAGGCGGTTGGTGTTGGTGCCCACATGCATCGCGCAGTGGTAGGCGTCGCAAACGGTGAAGGCGTTGGCGAGCGCGTACTGGAACGGAAGGTCCGCCTCCAGATAATGGCCCATGGCGTGGGCGGTCTTGTGGGTCGGCCACTGGTTGATCCGCCCCTCGTTCCACGCGGCCTGGGCGTCGGTCCAATTGTGAGGCGTGCCCTCGACCCGCATGAGGTCGAAATCGTCCACGGTGTTCAGAGGGAAGGGCGAGATCAGCGGCGGCCCACCAGGAAGGTGATGGTTGACCTGGGTCCAGTTGGTCTTGGCGGTCAGGCCCGGTGCATCGGGCACGGGGATGGCGAAGCGATCGCCAAAGCCGCGCACGCCCGGCATGGCGCCGAAGTAGTGATCGAACGAGCGGTTCTCCTGCATCAGGATGACGACATGCTCGACATCTCGGATAGTGCCCGTGCGCACGTCCGCATCGATCGCCGCGGCGCGAGCGACAGCGGTCGGAAGGTTCAGCGCCGCTGTGGCGGCGAGGAGGAAGCGGCGGCGGTCGAGCTTAGTCATGCTTGGGATAGTACCTGGCGCGCGTTTCGTTGTCATGACGGCTTGCGATAGGAAATTTGAGCCGGCCGCGCGGCGGCTCACCCCCAGAGCCTAGACGGGGGCGGTTCGATCATGGAGCCGATGAAGGTCAGGCCCGGCTCGCGGTCCTTGGCGAGCAGCAACGGTCCGTCGAGATCGACAACGCTGGCGCCTTGGGCGATCAGGAGGGCGGGGGCCATGGCGAGCGAGGTCGCGACCATGCAGCCCGCCATGATCTCAAGGCCCAATCCTTGCGCGTCGCGCTTCAGGGCGAGGGCCTCGGTCAGACCGCCGGACTTGTCCAGCTTGATGTTGATCGCGTCATAGCGGCGCGCGCAGTCGGCCAGCTCGCGGCGTGTGTGCAGGCTTTCGTCGGCGCAGAGCGGCACGGGGCTGTCGTAGCCCTCCAACTCGGCGTCTTCGCCGGCCTTGAGGGGTTGTTCGATCAACTGAACACCGAGCTTGGCGAAGTCGGGCGCCAAGCGGCGCAGATCGTCGAAGCTTAGGGCCTCGTTGGCGTCGACCACAAGCCGGGTTTTGGGCGCCGCGGCGCGGACGGCGGCGACGCAGGCGAGGTCGTCCGCGCCGCCGATCTTCAGTTTGAGCATGGGCCGGCCGCGGGCGGCGCGGGCGGCGTCTCCCATCTGAGCTGGGGACGCCAGACTCAAGGTATAGCAGGTCTTCACAGGGTCGAGCCGCGCGAGCCCCGCCGACGCCCAAGCCCGCACGCCGGACCGCTTGGCCTCCAGATCCCAGAGGGCGCAATCCAGCGCATTGCGCGCTGCCCCAGGCGAAAGGGCGGCCTGCAGCGCGATACGGTCAAGGCCGGACCCGACCCTATTACGGAGCGCCTCGATCTCGTCCAGGACGCCCTCGACGGTCTCTCCGTAACGGGGGTAGGGCACGGCCTCGCCGCGACCTAGATGGGCGCCGTCTCCAAGCTCCACCACCACGACCCGCGCCTCGGTCTTGGCCCCCCGGGAGATGACGAAGGCGCTCGCCAGCGGCCAGCGCTCCTCGCGCACGGTCATCAGGGGCATGGGAGCAGTCCGCGGGTCGGCGCCCCAGGTGGCGCCGCCTTGCGGCTGCTCCGCCCGGCTGACGCCGCGCGGCCCCCTCCCGGCCTTCGGCCGGACTCCCCCAGGCTTCGCATAGGGGAGATGAAAACCCTGAGCTTGTTCATCCTCCCGTCGCGAAGCGTGCGGAGGGGAACCACAGGATGTGGTGGAGGGGCCGCGCGGATGCGCGGAAGACCTAAGCCGCAACGATCGTCCAAGGTTAAGCCGTTATGAGTGCAGAGGCGCCTAATGCAGATCGCCCACCGCGGCGTCGAGCAGCAGATAGGCGCGGCCGGGATCGGAGCCGAGCAGGGCGTTGACGACCGAGGGGTCTTTTTCGATCGACCCCTGCAACAGATCGAAGTAGCGACGTAGATAGCGATCCGCCTGATCCTTCAGCACCTTGTCGGTCAGCACCCGGCGCGATAGGCGCCTCACGGCGGCAGGCGCCAGGCGACGCACGGTGTCGCGCACCGCCGTCGGCCCCAGGGTGACGGCGGCGGTGGAAATCTCATCCAGCCGGCTGCGCGGCAGAAGCGCTACCGCGTCCACGCCGAGCGCGTTGATCTCTTCGATCATCAAGCCGGCCAGGGCGTCGTCGGTCGCGGGCTTTTCGTCGATGGACGATAGAAGATCCTTCCAAGTCCATTCGTCCAGATCGAGGTCCAGGGCGCGAGACGTCCGCTCGGCGCCGCCGGATTTGGCGCGGTCCGTAAACATCCGCGGCGTGGCGGGATCGTGTCGCCGGCCCTGGAGAGGATCGAACACCGACTTCAAGGCCGCGTCCGCTTCGGTCGGCGTCAGGCGCAGGCGCCGGCGGAGGCCCAGGTCGGCCCCGTTCGACGTCGGGGGGCCGGCGCCATGGCGCAACGCCGCCAGATCGTCGTCCTCCGCCTCCTCCGCGGCCAGGGTGCGTCGGAACGCCTCCACATCCACCGGGTCGGAGCGCCGCAGCTGAGGTTGCGGCCTAGGCGAGATCGGCGGCGCGGCGGCCTGGGGCGGGGCGGCGGCCGGCGGCGCTTCGGGAGCGGCGCTGTAACTCGTCAAGGCCTCATGGCTTTTGCGCACCCGGGCCTGGAAGGACTCATCGACCGCCTTGGTCTCCAATGACAGCTTGCGTACGGCCCCGGCGAGATCCGTGGCGGCGCGTTCCACGGCCGCTCGAACCGCATCCGCCTGGACGCGCGCGTCTTCGGGGAGTTTGGAGATGCGGGCGTCGACCTCGGCCAAAGCTTGACTAAGGTCCGCCAAGGCGGATCGGCTGGCGGAGACGCCGACCTCGATCCGGGCGGCGGATCGCATTCCCGCATCCTCCACCAGGGCGGCCGACTGTTCGATCAGGCGGCGCGCCTCGGAGATTCGACCCTCAAAGGCCTGGTTGGCGCGCTGGCCCGCATCGTAGGCGAGCTGGCCCAGCTGCTCGACCTGAACCTTGGCGCTCTCCACATGGGCCGTCGCAGCCTCCTGGGCGAAGCGGGCTTGGTCGGCGAGGGCGGCATAGCTCTCGGCCGCGTTCTGGCTCAGCGCCGCGCGCTCGGCTTGGGCGGCCTGCACCACCTCACGCATCTGGCCGGCCGCCGCCGCAATCAGCTGGCGCAGAGCGTCGGCGCTTTCGCCCGACGACTGGTCCAGCTCCGTGGCGCCGCGGCGGGCTTCCCCGATGGCGTCGATAAGCTGGGCTCGGCGGGTTTCCAGCCGGGCGGCGATCTCGTCCTGATCTTCATGACAACGATCGACCAGCACGCTCAAGCCCTCCCGCTGTTCGGCCAGGCGGGCGTCCAGGAGGCGCAGCCGCTCGGCCAGCGCGGCCCCGGTGGACTCTAGCATCTCAGTCTGCTGGGCCAGCCGCGCGCTCGCGCTCTCCGCCGCGGACCCGGCCAGAGCGGTCGCCGCGGTCAAGTCGGCCGCGCGGGCCACCAGCGTCGCCTCGGCCTCCTGCAGCTGGCTGCGCGCCAGGTCCGAGGCGTCCGCGACGAGCTGCGTCTGCTGGCTGACAGCTGAGGCCACATCTTCGGCGTTGCTGCGCAGCTCGCGCGACAGCTGGGCGATCTCGTCGCGTTCGGTGGCCAGGGTCTCGCCGACGATGCGGGCCGTACGTTGCGCGTCGCCCGCCGCCTCCGTCAAACGATCTGTCTCCTGGGCCAGGGCGTCGCGCAGCACCGCGATCTCATCGAGCGCGGCGCGGGTCGCGCTGGTGGCGCGGCCCATCTCCAGCCGCACCGCCTCCAGCACGCTGGTCGTCTCTGTGGCGGCCTGGGCGGCCGGCAGCACCATGTCCTCGGCGAGCCGACGGGCGGTGCGAGCTTCCGAAGCCATCCAGGCGCCCTGGCGGATCGCAAAGGCGGCCAGGATCATGAAGGCGGCCGGCAATACCGTCAGCACCGCCAATATGGTCGACTGGAACGGCACATAGGTCAGGGGGGCGACGCCCTTCTCAAAGGCCAACATGAAGGCGATGAAACTGCCGCTCCACAGAAGCGCGCCCATGCCGGCGGCCAGATAGGCGTAGCGGGCGGCCCCAAGCTCGGGCTTGCGGGGACTGTAGCGCAGGCCGAGCGTCATATCGGCCGGCCGCCGATCGCGCTTGAGGGGCGTCGCGCGCGCCTCGTCCCGTGGGGCGGAGCCCCGTTTGCGGGCGTTGGCCTTGCCGTCGGCGGCGCCGGTCGGCCGGCTCTGGGCCGCGCGGAGCGGGGGCCGGTCCGGGTCCGTGTCGGCGTTGGGCCTGACATCTGGCGCCGCGGCTATGGCTTCGGCCGGCGGGGCCGACGATGAGGTGGTGGACGATAGGACGGCTGAAGACGCCGGGACCGCCTCTTGCGACGCCGAGACAGGCGATGTCTCGATCTCCACCGGGCCCGGATCGGCCCAACCCAGGCTCCACTCTTGATCGGCGAGGCCTTGGGGCCAGGGGGTCGACGCCGGCGCCTCTTCACCCCCTTTTGGGGTCGGCGAGGCGGGTTGGAGCGCCGAAGCGGTCTCTTCAGGGGGCTGGGTTTGCGGGTCGGAACCGACGATCCACGTCGGGGTGGCGGGCGGCTGGCTTAAGCCCGGCGCGGAGCCGCCTTGGCCTAAAGTCGCCAAATTCAGCGGCTGAGTTGGACGTTTCCGGAGTTTCATGCGCAGTCAGCACCCCGGGCGGCGATGTCGTTTGCGCGAAGCCCCGCCCAGGCTTCGCGTCCAAGGGGAAAAACTTATAGACGTCGCAACGTCGCGCAAAGAGGCGAATCGCCACGAGTCTAACAGCTTAGGAGCTTTGTCGCCGAGGGAGGCGCCCGCGCCGCCGCCTTGCCCGCCCCTCGTCGCCCGCCGCCGCGACACAGCCCGCCTCGACACCGATGCAGGGGGCGTCGTAAGACACAGGGCCGCGTCCGATCATGGCGGGGCGCAGAGCAGCCGTTGAGGGGCCGCTCCGGCGGGCGGGAGGCGCTTTGCAGATTGTTCTGACCGGCGCGGCCGGCTTCATCGGCTTCCACCTCGCCCGGCGATTGTTGGCGCGGGGCGACCGCGTGGTTGGCGTCGACGAACTGAACACCTATTACGATCCGGCGCTAAAGGCCGCGCGGGTCGAGCGCTTGTGCGCCGATCCCGCCTTCAGACTGGCGCGCCTGGACATCGCCGACTCGGCGAGCCTGCGCGCGCTCGTGCAAGACAGCGGACCTTGCGCCGTGATCCATCTCGCCGCCCAGGCCGGCGTGCGCTATTCGCTCGACCGTCCGTTCGAATATGAGCGGTCCAACCTCGCGGGCCACCTGTCGGTGCTGGAGGCCTGTCGCCACGCGCCCGGCGTGAGCCAGCTGGTCTATGCGTCGTCCAGTTCCGTGTATGGTGATCGCCATGGCGAAGGGGGCTTTCGAGAGGTGGATGCGACCGACGCGCCCGTCTCCCTCTACGCGGCCACCAAGCGGGGCGGGGAGCTGATGAGCGGCGCCTACGCCAAGCTGTACGGCTTGGCTCAGACCGGTTTGCGGTTCTTCACGGTCTATGGTCCCTGGGGCAGACCCGACATGGCCTATTTCCGCTTCGCCCGTCAGATCCTCGCCGGCGAGCCGATCGAAATCTACGGCCAAGGCGCTATGGCGCGGGACTTCACCTATATCGACGACATCGTGGACGGGCTCTTAGGCGTGCTGGACCATCCGGCCGCGGCCGGCGACCATCGCCTGTTCAATATCGGCGCCGGCCGGCCGATCGGCCTGATGCGCATGATCGAAATTCTGGAGCAGGCGCTGGGCCGACGGGCGATCAAACAGTTTCTCCCTATGCAGCCCGGCGACGTGGTCGCCACCCACGCCGACATCAGCCGTCTGGCGGCCCTCACCGGCTATGCGCCCCAAACGCCGCTGGAAGTCGGATTGCCCAATTTCGCCGCCTGGTACCGGGACTATCATGGGGTATGACCCCACCGGGCGGCCCGACAGCGGCGCCGATCACCACGCTGGCGAAAATTCTAAGCTCGCCTTTGCACGCCGCCGCGCCCCAGTCTAAAAGCCGTCGCCAGAGGAGGGGCGGTCAGTCAGGCGCGCTGGCCGGGGCGCCGAGCGCCCGCCCAAACGCCCTCCACGGACGCTTAGCTCAGCCGGATAGAGCATCTGCCTTCTAAGCAGAGGGTCGCAGGTTCGAGTCCTGCAGCGTCCGCCACTGACTTTGTTGTGAAATCTGGTGTAGCTTGGTCCTACGTTTGGGCGAGTTTTCCCAGCCGGTTTCTCAATCGGCTCGCCGTTGGCCTCTTCTCTAATGACGATGCATTGGCGTAGTCGCTTGCCCATTTCGCGCTTGGGGGCCCGTACAGGCGCCAACCCTGAGCGATGATGAACGGGTCTATTAGGAATGCTCTCTCGTTTCGTCCGCCTAGGTCAACTAGCGTCGCCCCGATCGCCGTCAATCCGCCCGTGCTGGAGCCAGCGTCATGAGCCTATCGGCTGTCCAAACCCGTCCCGCCGCCGACGCCACGAGCGCCGCTCTGAAGGCCCGTTACGGCGCCGCCGCCCCCGCAGTCGGCGCCATTTGGAGCGACACCCTGGATGGGCTTTTGCAGCACCGCTCAGTGCGCGCCTATCTGCCCGACGCCTTGGCGCCCGGGACGCTGGAGGCCATCGTGGCGGCCGCTCAGTCCGCGGCGAGCTCCTCCAACCAGCAGTTCTGGAGCGTGATCGCGGTCGAAGATCCTGATCGCAAAGCGCGCTTGGCCGAGCTGGCTGGCGGCCAGGCCCATATCCGCCAGGCGCCGCTGTTTTTGGTCTGGCTGGCTGATCTGAGCCGCGCCAACGCGATCGCCGAGCGGGCGGGGCAGGGGAACGAGGCTCTGGACTATATCGAGAGCCTGGTGGTCAGCGTCGTCGATGCGGCGCTGGCGGCCCAGAACGCGGTGGTGGCGCTCGAGTCGCTTGGGCTGGGCTCGGTCTATATCGGCGCCATCCGCAACAGGCCCGAGGCCGTCGCCGAAGAACTAGGTCTGCCGCCCCTGGTCCTGCCGGTGTTCGGCCTTTGCGTCGGCCGGATCGATCCCGCGCGCCCCTCGGAGGTCAAGCCGCGCTTGCCCCAGGCGGCGGTCCTGCATCGTGAGACCTATTCGACGGCGCAAGACGCCCCAGTCGCCGCTTACGACGAGACCTTGCGCGATTTCCAGCGGTCGCAGAATCTGTCCCCGGTCGGCTGGACCCAGAGCGTGGTCAGTCGCGTCAGCAAGGTCGCCGCGCTCAATGGCCGTGAACGGCTGCGAGAGGCTTTGCAGGGCTTTGGGTTTAGGCTGAGCTGAGCCCGATCTGAGGTCTGGTATGTCGACGAAGCCATAGCTTGAGATTGACCAAAGTCGGCGTCTGGCGCGGAGGGTCAGACCTCCGCGGCGATCGTGTTGCTGAGAACGCCGACCTGATCGATCTCGATCTCCACCACATCGCCGGCCCTCATCCAGATCGGCGGTTCGCGCCGCGCGCCCACGCCGCCCGGCGTCCCGGTGACGATCACGTCGCCGACCCGCAGAGGCGCGACGGTGGAGACGTAGGCGATCTGGCGCGGGATGCTGTGGATCATCATCGGCGTGGTCGCCGTCTGCATGACCTGCCCGTTCAGCCGGGTGGTCAGGGTCAGCACGGCGTCCGGCGCGATCTCGTCGCTGGTCGTCATCCAGGGACCGAAGCCGCCGGTGCGGTAGAAGTTTTTGCCCGGCGCCCACTGCTGGGTGTGGCGTTGCCAGTCGCGGATCGTGGCGTCGTTATAGCAGGCGTAGCCGGCGATGTGAGACCAGGCGTCGGCCTCGGCGATGCGACGCCCCGGCTTGCCAATGACGACGGCGATTTCCCCCTCATAATCGAGCTGGACGGATTCCGGGGGTAGGACGATGCCTTGCCCATGGCCGACCTGAGAGTCGGCGAAGCGCAGAAAGAACATCGGCTTCTCGCTGACTTCGCGGTTGGTCTCGCGGACGTGCTCGGCGTAATTCAGGCCGCAGCACCATATCTTTCCAGGATTTGGGATCACCGGCAGAAAAACGATCTCGTCCAGCGCGAAGTCGGCGGTCCGGCCCACGACATAGGCCTTGGCCGCCGCGAGCTCGCCGCCCCCCAGAAACGCCTTCAGATCGACATAGCGGCCCTGGAAGGCCGGTCCTAGATCGACGACGCCGCCCTCAACGACGGCGCCAAAGCGCGCTTGGCCGCCTTGCTCGAAACTGACCAAATTCATCAAAAGCTCCCGGATGCGCGACTGCAAAAATCTCGCTATAAGAGATATCCATACGCGCATTGCGTCTGATGACAAGCCATAAGCCGCCGCCATTTCGGCCTTTGGACGCGCCTTTAGCTATCTGGAGCGCGACGGGCCTGCCCCAGCGCCACCTCGATCTGGCGGCAGGCGTGCAGAAGTTTTGGGCGCGTCCGGTCCAGCAGGTCCTGATCGAAACGATCGGGCCCGCCGACCAGGGCCAGGGCCGCCACGACCTCGCGCAGGGGGTTCAAGATGGGCGCGGCGATGGCGCACGCGGCGGCCTCCACCTCGCCGAGCGAGACATAGACGCCCTCTTTGCGCCAAGCGCTCAGCTGATCGCGAAACTGCGGCCAGGCGTCGCCCAGGCCAAGGTCCGCGATCTCTGCCGCGTGGCCCTTATAAAGCCTCACCGCCTGGGCTCTGGGCAAATGAGCTAGGATCATCTTGGGGGCCGCGCCCCGCAAGAGCGGCCGAGGACGCCCTCGCCCATAGGCCAGGTGCAAGCCGGGGTCCGACCGCACCCGATGA
>Ga0116226_10001436_pt1 | contig 20662 bp, 8 predicted proteins | sample S1TSphfallax_FD_89692 | JGI IMG/M metagenome (GOLD analysis project Ga0116226, IMG submission 89692) | Host-associated microbial communities from peat moss isolated from Minnesota, USA - S1T2_Fa - Sphagnum fallax MG | ecosystem: Host-associated > Plants > Peat moss > Unclassified | place: USA... | reverse complement strand
CGCATCCTGCGTCGCGGAATTGCTGTAACAGGTCACCTCGACGGCATCGTGATCATGGGCCGACAAGACGCGCGACAGGAAATAGCCCACCGGATGCGCCCGTAAATCCGCCGAGACATACCCGATCCGCAGCCGCCGCCCCACATCCCGCGAATGGCCGAAATCGCGCCCAACAACACCCCGCTCCACCCGCTCGCCATAGCGCCGCGCCTCCTCCAACAGCGCCCGGCCATCGTAATGCGGTGAATAATGCAGGGTCAGCAGAAGATTGCTATGGGTGCTGAGATCAACAGGGTCGCAGGCCAAGGCTTGCCGGTAGTGCGCTTCCGCCTGGTCCAACAATCCGAGATCCTTGTGAGCGCCGCCGAGATTGCTGTGGACCCCCGGATCGCTCGGGTCGAGGTGAGCGGCTTTGCGAAAACAGGCCGTTGCCTCCGCCAGCCGCCCCAGATCGCGGAATAGAGTCCCAAGATTGCCGTAGGTTCCAGCATGAGGCGGTCGCAGGATGATCGCCTGCAAATAGCAATCCGCCGCCCTCTCGAACGCGCCCTTTTCCTTCAGGGCAAGGCCCAGATTGCCGATCCTGTCGGGGTCGTGTCGCTTCAAGACGAGCGCTTTTAAATTATCGGCGATCGCGGCCTCAAACTTGCCCTGTTGAAAACTGAGCGTCGCGATATTGCTGTAGGCGTCGGCATCATCGGGCGCAAGGATGGTCGTCACGCGATAGCACCACAGAGCTTCCGCTGCGCGACCGGAACTCTGCAGGATACTGCCAAGATTATTGTGTGCGACGGCGTAGTCTGGCCGAAGGGCGATCGCACGACCGACACACGCGATCGCGGGCTCGATCTGGTCAATCACCAATGCCATATTGCCGAGTGCCTCAACAAAATCTGGGGAGATGACGAGGGCAGCGCGATAGCGGGCGCTGGCCTCGCTGAAGCGGCCAAACGCCTTTAAGGCCAGGCCGAGATTATTATAGGCTTGAATTGTCCCGGGATCGATGAAGGTGGCCCGATAACCACACCGGACCGCAGCGTCGAGGCTGTCGACTTCCCGCAGGGCATTGGCGAGGTTGCTGAACGCGGCCGCATAATCGGGCTGCAGAACAATGGCGCGCAGACCAGAGGCCAGCGCTTCCCTCACCCGGCCCAGCGGCCTGAGATTGACCGCCAGATTAGCATGAAAGGCCGGAATTCGGTCATCAACGACGATCGCCCGGCGGATGGCAATCGCCGCCCGCAGGAAACGGCCATGCTGGTGGTCGAGCAGGCCGAGCAGATGCAGAGCGTGGGGCTGCGCCGGCTCCGCCACGAGGCGTCGGACAAGATTGGCCTGGTCAAGAGCCGGGCGAAGAGCCGAACCAGGATCAGGTACCGCCGATTTCCTCGCCGCCCGGCGCTGCTTGCGGTTCAGTGGCATTGTTGAGCCGCCAATTCGCGCGCCATCCGTGCAAAAGGTCCCTGCCAATTTCCGCGGATCGTCTGGCGAAACAGCCGCATACCGGGATACCAGCAACTATCCTCGCGATCCAGCATCCACACCCAATAGGGAACCGTCGGCAAGGCAAGCCACACGGGACGTCCGAGGGCGCCGGCCAGGTGGGCGATGGCGCTGTCGATGGTGATCACCAGATCGAGGCTCATCATCACCGCTGCTGTATCGATGAAGGCGTCGGGGCCCGCATCAAAATCGTCGCCCAGGGTGATCAGTCCGGGCAGATCAGGGATTTGTTGCAAACCATGATGCGTCTGCAGACTGATCAGATGGACGCCGGCGATCGCACTCAGCGGGAGAAAAGCGGCCAGCGGTGCGGAACGCTCGCGATCGGCGGGATAGGATGGATTGCCTTGCCAGCAGATACCCACACGAAGACCGGAAGGGGGCAAAAGATCGCGCCATTTTGCCACCCTATCCTCGTCTAGGGCGGGGATGACCGGCGCGGGAATGGTCTCCCGCGTGGTTCGGAAGGCCCCGGGGAGGCTGCCGAGCGGACAGTGCAGATCGAATTTCGGCAAAGAGGCACCCTCGGCGAAGATCTCCATGATATCGCTTAACGGGGTGAGCAGATGGATCATCTTTTGCGGGACCTGCAGCAGGACCCGTCCCTGGGCCGCTACCAGGGGCGCGAATCGACAGAGCATCAGGACGTCGCCCATTCCCTGCTCGCCATACAAAAGAATCGTGCGGCCGGCCAGAGCCGCTCCATCCCATTGCGGTATAGGGAAACTCCGCGTTCTGAGATGGTCGTCCCCACCCTGCCATCGCCACTCATAATGCGGCCAGGCCTCGGGCAATCGACCGGACAACAGCAGAATGATGGCAAGATTGGTATGGGCCTTCGCATGGGTCGGGTCCATCACCAGAGCGCGCCTGAACTCGATTTCCGCCTTCGTGAGTTGGCCGAGATGGCGCGCGACCACACCCAGATTGTTGCGGGCGCCGACGTGATCCGGTTGCAGAATGAGGGCTCGGTGATGGCAGGTGACCGCCTCCGGGAATTTTCGCTGGTCGGCGTGAAGAGCGCCAAGATTGTCATGGGCATTGGGGAATTCCGGCATCAGACGCAATCCCCGGCGATAGACAAGCTCGGCGCGGGCCGACTTTTCCAGGCTCGATAAAACCGCGCCCGAATTGCTGTAGAAATCGGCTCTCTGCGGGTTCAGGAGGAGAGCAGCGAAAAAAAACTTTCCGGCGGCGTCGAGTCTGCCCTGGCGATAGGCGATCAGGCCCAGCCCATGCAGGGCCTCTTCATGAAACCGATCCGCTGCCAGAATCTGACGATACAAGGCTTCTGACTCGATCAGCCTGTGGTCCCAATAGAGTCCGGCGGCCGATTTGGCGCACCAGCGCAGCCACATGCCGCGGAAGGCTTCCTCGATGCCAGAGGTGAAACGCCGAGCGTCGCAAAAAGAGGACGTCTCCAACCGCCGGCGCAGGTCGCGGCGCAGCGCCGTCAATCCCGCCCTGTCCGACGCCAGCCGGCAGGCGATGTCGACATAGTGCCCCCCGTCGGCCGCAGCCCATTCCGCAAGACCGAGGGTTGCCAGAATGGTCACACTCATCCGGCCCGTCCAACGCTCGCCGCACAGGGTGACCAGCGGGACACCCATCCAGAGTGTGTCAGCACTCGTGGTGCAGCCGCCGAACGGAAACGGGTCAAGCGCGACGTCGACCTGGTTATAGGCCGCCAGCAACTCAGGCAAAGGAGAATGTCCGGCAAAAATGAGCCGTTCCTCCGCGATTCCAAGGGCCGCGAAGGCATTGATGAGACCGGCGCGGTAGAGCGGGTCGGCCAGACTGTTGGTTTTGAGAAACAGGCGTGAACCGGCAACCTGCCGCAGAATGGCCGCCCAGACATCGAGCGCTTCCGGGGACAGCTTGGCCGCATTGTTGAAACAGCCGAAGGTGACAAACCCGTTTGCAATCATCGGCGGCGGCCCGACGGCGATATCGAGGCCGGGCGGCGTGTAGCACAGATAGCACCCCGGCAGATACCACGGCTGCTCGGTGAAAAAACGTTCATCGCCGGGCGGCAGCACCCGGCGATCGGCCAGAACATAGTCCATCGCGGCAAGTCCCGTAGTACCAAAATAACCGAGCCAACTGACCTGAACCGGTGCCGGCCGCAGGGCAAACAGCGGCAGACGGTTCTCCCCGGTATGCCCGGACAGATCGACCAGAATATCGATGGCGTCCCGTTCGATCATGGCGCGCGCCTGATCATCGTCCAAATCGGCGATGCTGCGCCAATGATCGGCGGCCCGGCGAAGTCGCTCCGTCATACCGTCGGCAAAGCGCGAATTGCTGTAACAGGTGATCTCGATCGCCTCAGGGTCGTGCGCCTCAAGCACACGCACCAGAAAGGATCCGACCGGATGAGCGCGAAAATCCCCGGAAACATAGCCGACGCGGAGGCGCCGGCCAGGGATAGGGAGGTTGGGGAAACTTCGCGTCACTGTTTCTCCGTCAAGTGACGCGGAAAAACCTCGTGCCTCGGCCAGAATGACCGATGGCTCATGCTCTGCTGAATAGTGCAGCGCCATGATCAGATTACTGAACGCTTTGGCCCGTCCGGGGCGGTCTCGTCCGACCGAGACAGCCCGACGATAACACACCAGCGCCTCGCCCAAACAACCCTGTTCCTTGAGCGCCGTTCCCATATTGTTGTAGGGATCGGCATAGTCAGGCTCCAGCAGAATGGCCAGCCGATCGCTGGCAACCGCGTCACTCAGCCTGCCTTGCTGCTGCAGGGCCGCGCCGAGATTATTATGAATTTCGGCGCGATCTGGCTGGCATCGCCGCGCTTCCACATAGCGGAGACTTGCCTGGTCGAAGCGGCCTTGTTCCGCGAACAGATCGCCTAGATTTCTGGCGGACTCGCCGGAAGTTGGATCGACACTCTGAGCGCGGGCATAGCTGCCAATCGCCTGCTCGACCGCGCCTTGTTGTCGCAGGCAGCGTCCCAGATTATGCAAGGCGTCGCGATATCCCGGCGCGAGGACGAGCGCGCTCTTGCAATTCCGCAGGGCCGCCTCGGAGCGCCCTAGATCCTGCAACGCCAAGGCGAGGTTAGAATGGTAATGAGCGGCAGCGTTATTCAGCGCCACAGCGCGGCTAATCGACGACACCGCCGAGGCAGCCTGGCCGGCCTGGTAGGAGACGATCCCACTTAGATGCAGGCTATCGGCATGGCTCGGCTCGATCGCCAGGAGCAGCCTATAGAGGATGCCAGCCTCAGCGAGTCGCCCGTCCTGATGATGCCGCAGCGCTTCGGCGAATAGATCGGGAAGGTTGGGGATCGTTCCGGCCCGCATGCCCCTACCGGCCGAGTCCATCGAGGAGTGGCGCCAGCAAGACCGGACTCGGCCGCCATCGCCCGACCGCGCTGTTATAGATCGGTCGGCGCACCTGATTGGCGCTCGCGGTGCGGACCGCCCGCTCGGTCTTATGGAAAGACATAACTTTATCATTCCAAGGTAAGCCGCAGAAATCCAAAAGGCGGCGCGCCTGCCCTTCAAGGTCGTCGACTACTTTCTCATAATCGACAGTGAGCAGCGCATGGTGCGGCAAGACCTGTTCCCAATGATCCATCAGTGACAATGACGCGCGCGCGTAGCGGCCCAACTCGCTCAGATCATAGGTGAAATTGAGATCGCCGGAAAATTGTTTGGAAAAGCAGGAAAGGCAGACATCCACGGGATCGCGGCGCAACAGAATGATGCGCGCGTTGGGAAGCGCCATATGGATCATCCCGGCATAGATCAGATTGCCGGGCATCTTGTCCGTGACGTGGCGAAATTTCTCCCCGGTCTCTGGAAGGTTCTTTAAATAGTCGCCGCCCAAGGCGTGCAAATCCGCCGGCGTCAGATCGTCGACAAGGTCGGGAAAGCTGCCGTGATTCGCCATCGTTAGCGCATCGGAGAACGTCGTCAACTCTCCGGCGCCAAAAACCAGCGGGTGACTTGCGAGAATCTGTTCGATCAAAGTCGTTCCCGAGCGCGGCAAGCCGACGATGAAAATCGGCCGGGAGGAGCAATTTCCCCCATGGGTCTGCACCAGTCTTTCGGCGGTGAACTTCGCGCGGATCGTCTCGAATAAAGTCAGCATCGCAGGTTCGTCATAGACAACCTCCCGGCGCTTCAGGCTATTGCCGGCCAGCAGATGATCGAAGGCACTCGGTTTGTCGCCGATATCATCCAGCGCCTTGGCGAGCGCGAAATGGAGATCGATCCGTTGCGTCGGCGGCAATGACTCGAGACGCGGTTCCAGTTGGCGAAGCTGGCGCAGCCAAGGGTCATCAACTTGAAAGCGATGCAGCTCAGACAGATTACGCAAATATTTCAGTGTGTTAGGAGCAATGATAAGCGACCGTGCGTAGTGGGTGATCGCTTCGGGACGGCCGAGATCCATTAGACACAAACCAAGATTTTGCTCCGCCTTCGCGTTGTCCGGCGCCAATATCATCGACAATCGCAGAGCTGCCATGGCGTCGTCGGTGCGCCCGCGCTGACGCAAGGTCAGGCCAAGATTGTTGAGCGCCGGCGAATAGGCAGGGTCAATCTTTGAGGCTCGGCGGCCATGGCGCTCTGCCTCTTCCAATCGGCCGAGATTGCGGCAGGCGGCGCCAACATTGACGTAATTCATCGCTTTGCCCGGATTGGCGACCAAAGCCAAGCGGCCGTGATGGAATGAGGCATCCAAGTGATCGAGATCGAGCAGAGCAGGGGCGAGATTGCCATGAAATTCGGCCGGCCGCGGGTCGCACGCGATGGCATGCCGGATCAATGTTACCGCTTCATCCGGCCGACCCGATTGATAATGTGCAACACCGAGCAGATGCAGACAGGCCGCCAAACCGGGATCGGCGAGCAGACTGCGGCGATAGAGTGAAAGCGCCTGCCCCACCTGCCCTTGTTGATGCAGCGCCAATCCGGCGCGGTAGAGTTGGAGAGCAGTGTCGGGGGTCGGTTCGGTCATATGGTGTGATATAGGATAAAGAATGGCGATCGGATAGACCGAATTGCGGCCCCGCTCATGCCAAAACCGTGGCAAGCTGATCCGCGATGCGAGCGAAGACCCCCGACCAGTTTCCCGGCTCCGTCTGACGAAACAGACGTAGGCTAGGATACCAGGGACTGTCTTCCCGTTCCAGCATCCATACCCAATGCGGAATCGCCGGAAGCGCGATCCAGGCCGGTCTCCCCAGCGCGCCGGCCAGATGGCCGGTAGCAGTATCGACGGTCACCACCAGATCCAGGCTCATCATCACCGCTGCCGTATCGAGAAAAGCGTCCGGTCCGTTGTCGAAATCCTCCCCAAGCTGCTCTACCTCCATGCCGGCTGGAAGATCTTCAAGCTGATCCAAACCATGACTCTTCTGGAGGCTGATCAGGCGAACACCAGACAATTCAGCCAAAGGCGAGAACCTCGCCAGTGGCACTGAACGTTCGCGGTCGCCCTGATACTGTGGGCTGCCCTGCCACATCACGCCGATCTTGTAACCAGACGCCCCGAGCCGATCACGCCAGACTCTAATCCGTTCCGACTCTGCCGACAAATAGGGAACCGCCGCCGGAATGGTCTCGACCAGCGTGCCAAATGCTGCCGGGAGACTCATCAAAGGGCTGTGAACATCGAAGAAGGGCAGCGTATCACCCGTGGCGATGATCTGCTCGACGCCAGGCAAGGTCCGCAGGAGTCGGGTCAAAGACCGTGGCGCCTCCAGCAAGACCTTGGCACCAGCAGCCGCAGCCAACGGCGCGTAGCGGCAAAACTGCAAACTATCGCCCATCCCCTGTTCCGAATGCAGCAAAATGGTACGTCCGTTGATCGCACCGCCATCCCATTGAGGTTTCTCAAAACTGCGAGGTGCGGCTCCTTTGTGGCCAAGCCGCCAGCGCCATTCATACTCCTTCCAGCCGACCGAGTAGTTCCCTCTTAACAGATCGGCCATGGCCCGATTGTAATGCGCCTCGGCATAGGACGGCCTGAGCGAAAGCGCCCGATCATACGCCGTCACGGCATCGTCGACTTGACCCTGGTCTTTCAGGGTTTTGCCGCGGTTATAATAGGCGTCGGCAAGACTGGGGTTGAGCCCGATCGCGGCATCGTAGGCCGCGATCGCGTCGCGAAATCGCCGTGTCCCCTGGAGTACATTGCCGAGATTACAATGGGCGCCGGCATAGGCTGGATCAAGACGGATTGCCTGATGATAGGCGCTTTGCGCCGCGTTGAGTCGCCCCTGATCCCGCAGAGCATTACCCAGATTGCTGTAGCCCGGGCTATGGTCGGGTTTCAGAGCAAGAGCGAAATGATAAGCCGCTTCCGCCTCGCGAAAGCGCCGTTGATCGCACCGCACATTGCCCAGATTGTCGTGCGCTTCGGCATAATCCGGCCTGGAATGGATAGCGTTCCGAAAGGCAAGGACAGCATCGTCATATCTGCCCTGATCCCGCAGCACATTGCCGAGATTGCTCTGCGCCTCCGCGTGATCTGGCCTGAACCCGATCGCGGCGCGATAGGCCGCACCTGCTTCATCCAGTCGCCCTGCCAGTTGAAGGGCCAATCCAAAATTTGCGTGATAGGGCGTCGACGCACCGGCGATCCTGACCGCCCTGTCGACCCAGTCACCGAATCGGCCATGGCGACCCTGGTCGTGGCAAATCAATCCAAGCAGATGCAGGGCATCGGGCTGGCAAGGCTCCATGGATAGAACCCGCTGGCAAACGAGGGTGGACTCGTCAAGACGACCGGCGTCACGCAGGCCGATCGCCTGAGCCAATAATCCGAATATCGCCTCGGACCATCTCCAAATCCTGTCGAACGCCTCGCCCCGCAGCCCCCGCTGCGCGCCCTGGGCTAAAACCGACCGAGCCTCCTGTGCTCTTCCGGCGGCCCGAAGCGCCTCGGCATAGGACAGCCAATATTGTGCGGTCGCGGGATTAGCCTCAACAGCGGTTTTTAAATAGGGCAACGCCTTCGCGGGCCACCCCAGTTGAACAGACATCACCCCTAGAGTGTGATTGCTGACGGGATGCAGAGGCTGCATCTGCAATATCGCCAGATAGAGTCTCTCTGCCTCCGACCACCTTTGGGCTTGGTGATGGAAAGTCGCCTCTTTCAGTGCTTCGTCAATGGAAAGAATGGGACCCTGCATGGTCCCTACTATGCTGGAAAGTCGGGCGAAAGTCTGGCGGTTTCCCGACCCTGTTCGCCGACAACTCTGCCGATAGTGCAAACAGAAACCCCACCGCCTTCCGGACAGTGGGGCTTCCTTCTCAACAGCTCAGTCTAAGTGACTGCATCAGTGCATTACGACGCCAAGACGACATCAAAGGCGCCAGCAGTACCGGCGGTCAAGGTGTGAACGCCAACCAACTCGACCAAGGTCGTGGTGGTTGTGGACGTTTGCCCAAGTGTGGTGGATTCCACGACATAGGTGTTGCCACCATAAGTCGCGTAACCCACGTCGTGGGCAGCGGTCGCTGCTGCCGTATAGGCCGCAGCAATCGCGGTAGTCACCGAAGTCGCCGTGGTTCCCGAAGCTACCACACCGAGAGCGTTACCATACGCGGCGTCGAGATTGAAGATAAGCGTGTCGCCGGTCACTGCGCCGGTGATCACAACACTCGCCACGGTAGCACCTGTGGCGACACCGGTACCGCCGAGCGAAATCTCGTCGATCCCAGTCGTGCTGGTATGGGTCCCAAGGGTGATAGCCGCGGTGTAGGCGGTGGCACCGGTGGCACCCGTCGCCAGAGCGATATAGTTTGACCCAGTTCCGACGGTCAATGTGATGGTGCCGTCGTCATTGACATCGCTGACATAGTTGTTGGCGTTACCCAGGCTGATGGTATCGGTAGCACCCGACGAACCAGCACCCGTAGTACCCAGGTTCAGGGTCACATGGGCATTGTCGGCGCTGCCAACGACGGTGATGCCGGTCGCCAGCGTGTCGGACAGACCTTGGTAAGTCTGGCCACTGGCTTCACCACTGAAGTTAATACCCTGACCCAACGCCACGCCGGCGCTGAGCGTCAACTTGGTCAGGTTGTTGTCGGTGATGGACTCGACCGCGACGGCACCAGTACCGCTATTGGTCACCGTAAGGAAACTGACTGTCGTTATCAGGGAGTCGATGGTGGTTGCCCCGGTGCCGCTAAAGGTGAAGCTGCCCAGTGCACTGTCGTTCAAGGTCCCGAACGTGACGCCAGCCGCGTTGGTTTCGGTATTGTTGATCGTCAGAGCTGTGGAGGTGTCGCTCGTGAAGGAGTTGATGTCCAAGCCACCCGTACCACTGACGTTCAAGGTGGTCAGGTCCTTATCGGTCAGCGTCGAGATCAAATTTTGAGCGTTGAATTCAGCGCTGTTGCTGACGAAGTTAACGGTAGCGATACCATCGCTGTTTGCGTCGCTCAACGTCAAGGCAGTTACGGTAAGGTCGGTGTGGAGCGCAGTAGCCGAGCCTTGGTTGTAAGCAACCGAACCATTCAAAGTCACGGTCATGGTGTCAGTCGCGCCCGACGTATCCGCGGTATCGACCACCAACGCATCGAAATTGCTACCATGGGTGGTGACTGAAGACGTGCCGGTAATGATCACCTTGGTACCTTCGAAACCGGTAACGGTCTGAGAGACCACCGACGCGGTCGTGCCGGTGACATCACCACTGGTTGTCACCAAGGTCGTGTAGTTTGCTTCGGTCGCCCAACTTCCCAAAGCAAGGGTGCCGGTTGAAGACTGATCGAGACCGAGGATTTCGAAACCGGTAGCATAGGTGCCGGTCTTGGTGGCCGTGAAGCCGGACAACGCCGCATTCAGGATCAGCTCATTGCTACCCGATGAACCACCGGCGATCGGCGCGAAGCTTTTGACATCCACATCGATGGTGATGGTATCGGTACCGGTGCTGCCGGTGAAGGTCTGATAATCGGACGTAGAGCCGTCCATCGTCAGAGTGATGGCGCCGGTCGAGGTGCTCGTGAACACAGTCGAACCCGCCGTGACCGTGCCGGTGGTGGTTGCGGCAAGGCCGGAAATATCACCCGTGAAGCCGCCGGTGCCGGAAACGGTGACAGCGGACAAACTGGCATAGCTTGCGACTGCCGGGGTCAAGACGAATGCCTCGGTTCCCGAGACCTTCAACGTGGTCAGGCTTGCATCGCTGAACGCGGTCAGGGTCGACTTGGCGGTGCCGCCAGTCACCACGCTCAAGGTGGTGATTTCTGCGTTGGTATCGACAAGGTCATGCACCTTCGCCGCGTTGAGGTCCAAGGTCAACGTGGTGTTGGTAGCAGCACCGGACGCGGCGTTGGTGAGGGTCAGGGTGCCGCCGATGGTGCCGGCCAGGGTCAGGGTGGTCAGGGCGTTGTCTTCGATCAGCGATGTGGTGGCGTTGGTGGTGGAGCCGATATTGCTCAGGCTGATGGAAGTAATGGTGTTGGACGAGGTGGTGAGCGCGGCATGCGACGCGTCCACGATAGTGACAGCACCGTCCGTGATGCCGGTGGCGGCCGAGGTGGCGCTGACCGGGGACACACCAGCGACGACGCTGACTTTGGTAACACCGGGGGCGGCCGTAATCGCAGTGACAGCCGCGACGCCGGAGACGAGGGTAGCCGCGGTATTGACGGCTGAAGACGCGGTCTCGGCGATGGTGACCGATGTGGTCTTGCTGGTGCCGTCTGCGGTGATGACACCGGCCGTGACAGCATCGCCGCCCGTGCTGGTGCCCTTGATGTTCTCGGTGATGCTGACGATGGTTCCACCGGTGACACTGATGGCGCCGGTGGTCGCATTTCCGGTGGAAACGGTGTCATTGTAGACAACAGTCACGGTACCGGTCGGCGCGGTGGCGGCGCCAACGGTAATCGCGCCGGTGGTTTCCTTGTTTGCAGTGATGCTGACGACGGTGCCGCCATCGACCGAGATCGCGCTGGTTCCAACGCCACCGGCGGTGATGGAAACCGTGCCCGCAGCACCGGTGACGCTGACCTGACCATCGGTGGTGGTGATGGAGTCGTTCAGGCCGCCCGACAGGGTCACACCTTGGGTGGTGGTGTCGTAGCTGGTGTCCGTCACGCTGGTGGTGGCGGCTGCGGTGATGTCGTCACCGAGGGTACCGACGGAGGTGACGGTCAATTGGGTCAGGCCGCTGATCGCAGAAACATCGAAAGCAACGGCACCGGAGGAGGACCCGACGTTGTTGCTGGTAGTGACGGTAATGTCCTGAATGTTGCTCAGCGTGATGCCAACCGGCAGCGTGATATAGCCGGTCGCATTGGTGGTCGCGTCAGAAATATTCAAAGTATTGGCGGTACCGCCGGCTGTGCCGGTCAGCACGTCAATGCTCTGCAGAGTTGCGCCGGTGCTGCCCAAGGTACCATAGAACACGTTGGCGGTCTGGGTGTCCTGACCGGTGGTCAGGGTGAAAGTGGTCGACGTGGTGGTCGTGGTGATCGTGCCGATCGTCGTCGGCGTGGTGCCACCGGTGACCGCGGTGCCGTAGTTGGTCAGATTGGTCTGGATCGAGCCGCCAACTTTCGCAATATATTCCGGAGAATTGGCGAATTCCTGGATCAGGTTAGTGGTGGTGAAGCCCGAGCTCAGCTGATTTTCGTAATAGGCGATTTCGACCGCGCTCGGCGAACGTCCCAGAATGTTGAGGTAAAGCAGCTCAACGACATTGGTGCCAGCGGACGCGAAGGCGAATTCGGGAGAATTTGCGAAGTCGCCGGCGATGGTGTTCAGGGTCGACAGGGGGACGGCGGCGGTGCCTTGTGAAATCTGGGTCGGGGTCAGGCCGGTTTCGGCGATGGCTACATAGTAGGCAACTTCGCTGCCGCCCGGCGAACGGCCCAGAGCGGCTTCGTAGTAGCGGACAACCAGGTCGGCGATCGAGGCTTCCGGTGAAGACGCGATGGCGGAAGCCAGTCCGGCCACCGTGGAGTAAGCGGGGTTGAGTTCCGACAGAGCCGCGTAGCCAGTTGCGTTAGTCGCAGCCAGGGTCGGTGACTCAAACAGGATATTCTCTAGCAGGGTAGTTGCCTGCGCGACGGTAACGCTCATGTGGTGTCTCCAAATAGACGGGCCGAAAAATTCTTATGTCGCCGGGGCCGGCGGAATACCCGCCCTTTGGCTGTACAGTGACCTTACATGACCTAAAGCTGGCGCGCCGTCAACAACAAATTGAATGGAGGGCGCTAAATTGCTGTGGAAAAACAATTTTGCCGGCTGGCGGATCGGATTGACAAAAACCTGGAACCTATGAATATGCAAGGAGTTTCTTACAAAAAGGTAAAAATTTTCACATTTCTGACGGGTGGTCTTCTATTCGGCCAGGTCAAGCCGGCGCTCCAGCCAGGCGGGGAAGGCGGCGGCAGGAACTCACGTGAATCCAACAGCCTTATCAGGCATCGTCACACCAATCCCGGGGGATGATTTTGTCGTCATAGGTGGCGACAAGACCGGCGAGCCAAACCTTGAGCCCGCAGCTTTCGCTGTCGCGCCCTCCTGTGTCGCGCCCCTATGTTCCAAGAGGGCGATCCCTTTTTCGATCTCGTGGATCGCGACGACCGACAGGAACACCCTGCCTTCGCTACCCACACGCTCCAGCTATTACAGAAATCGTCCTGACGCCTCAGCCCGCCAGGGCGCGAAGCGTCCAGAACGCCGCCGAGGCAATGGAACCGAAGCGGCACATCGCACGCACCAGCGCGTCGGGACAATCGGCCGCACCAACCGGTGGCCCTGCGGGTCAAGTTGGATGCCCACCATTGACGCAGCATGTGAATTCCGGTTTCTTGGCGGCGCCATGCTCAAGCAAGAACAGACCGTGACACGAGGAAGTCGATGCGCTTGTTGCGGTCGGTAATCTCGATGTTCAGTGCGCTCTGGCGCTATCGTCAATTCATCCGGACCTCGATCAAGGCTGAATTGCAGGGTCGGTTCGCCCGCTCCAGCCTGGGGGCGCTGTGGCATATCCTCAATCCTTTGGCCCAGGCCGCCATCCTGGCCACCGTGCTGGCCGAGGTGATGGGGGCACGCCTGCCGAACATGCCGGACAAATCGGCCTATCCGATCTATCTGATGGCCGGAAATGCCGCCTGGGGTCTGTTCAGCGAGATTTTCAGCCGCTGCATCACCGTGTTTATCGCCTATTCGGGCAGCCTGAAGAAGATCTCCTTTCCGCGCCTCTGTCTGCCGATGATTGTCTGGGGCAGTGCGCTGGTCAATCACCTGCTGTTGCTGCTGGCCATCAGCGTGGTCTTCGCCTGTCTCGGCCATTGGCCGACGATCACTTGGCTGGCGCTGCCGCTGGGAATTCTGCTGATTTCGTTGTTCGCCTTCGGGCTGGGCCTATTGCTGGGGATTATCAACGTCTTTTCGCGCGACGTGGCGGAAGTGTCGGGGATTCTGCTGCAGATCTGCTTTTGGCTGACGCCGATCGTCTATGCCAAAGAATCGGTGCCGGAACGCTTCCGCTGGCTGATCGCTCTCAACCCGCTGGCGCCGATCGTCAGGATCTATCAGGACGCGCTGCTCTATCAGCGCTGGCCGGATCTGATGGCGCTATGGCCGTCGGCGCTGGTGGCCGTGACGCTGTTTCTGGCGGCCTTCGCGCTGTTTCGGCGCGCCAGCTCCGAACTGGTCGACGCGCTGTGACGAAAGAGATCGTTCTCAGCGTTCAGGGCGTCGGCAAATGCTATCGCCGCTACCGCTCGACCTTCGCCCGGATCTTGAGCTGGTGCGGGTTTTCCTTGGCCCCTGAGGCGACCCATTGGGCGGTCCAAGGCATCTCGTTTGAGGTGCGGGCCGGCGAGGCGGTCGCCATCATCGGGTCGAACGGCGCCGGGAAAAGCACGCTGCTCAAGCTGATCACCGGGACGGTCCAGCCGAGCACCGGGCGGGTGAGCTCGATGGCGCGGATCAGCGCGATGCTGGAATTGGGGCTTGGCTTCAATCCGGAATTCACCGGACGGCAGAATGTCTATTTCGCCGGCGGGCTGATGGGGCTCTCGACCCGGCGTCTGGATGCGCTGATGGACGATATCATCGCCTTTTGCGAATTGGGTCCCTTCTTCGATCAGCCTCTCCGTGTCTATTCCAGCGGAATGCAGGCGCGCCTGGCCTTTGCCGTCGCCACCGCCGAGCGGCCCGATCTGCTGATCGTCGACGAGGTGCTGTCGGTCGGCGACAGTTATTTCCAGCATAAGAGTTTCGATCGGATCCGCGGCTTCAAACAGCAGGGAACCTCGCTGCTGTTCGTGACACACAGCATGACCGATGTAAGGGCGCTCTGCGAACGTGTGATCCTGTTGGAACAAGGCGTGGTGCTGAAGGACGGCGCGGCCGACGAGGTGACCGATTTTTACAATGCGCGGGTCGCGAGCCGCGAAAATGAGAAGCAGGCCGTGCTGCAACAGCGCGGCGCGAGCGGCTGGCTCACCACCCGCTCCGGCAGCTTCGAGGCCCGGATCAGCAGTCTCACTCTGATCGATGCCGAGACCAAGGCCCCCCTCAGCGTCGTCCCGGTCGGGCGATCCTTGATCCTGCGGGCGGTGGTCGATATCCAGTCTGATATCCCTCAGCTGGTTCTCGGCTACATGCTGCGCGACCGCACCGGGCATGTGGTGTGGGGCACCAACAGCTGGCATACGGGGCAACAGATCCGGGATCTGCGCGCCGGCAGTCAGGTCATTTTCGATCTCAGCTTTCCCGGCCGTTTGGGACCGGGGTCCTATTCTTTCTCGCCAGCCCTGGTCAGTACTGATACACATTTGGTCAATAATTATGAGTGGATCGACAATGCCTTGGTGTTCGATGTGGTGAATACCGACCATCTCTATTTCATTGGAACCAACTGGCTCGATGGGAGATTTACCGTTACCGGACCCGCGCCGCATGACCTCTGACAGCCCGCTCACCTCCTATGCGCAGAATTTCGAGGATGTCCTGCTGTGGCGAGCGCTGCAGAAGGTCGAGGCGGGCTTCTATATCGATATCGGCGCCCAGGATCCGGTCGAGGATTCGGTCAGTCTGGGCTTCTACGAGAAGGGCTGGCGCGGCGTGCATGTCGAGCCGACCCAGCATTACGCGGACCGTCTGCGCGCGGCGCGCCCTGATGAAACCGTGCTGCAGGCGGCGATCGCCGGGGATGGCGGCCTGCTGACCTTCTTCGAGATTGCCGAGACCGGCCTCAGCACCGCAGACCGGGCGAACGCCGAAACCCATCGCCGGGCCGGATTCGACGTCCGAGAGACGATGGTGCCGACCGCCAGGCTGGGGTCGCTGCTCGAGCGTTACGCGGATCGCGCCATTCATTGGCTGAAGATCGATGTCGAGGGGCTGGAAGGCGAGGTCATCGAAAGCTGGGGCGACTGTCAGGTGCGCCCCTGGCTGCTGGTCATTGAGAGCACCCTCCCCGGCACCCAGATCGACAGCGGCCATGGCTGGGAAGCCCCTCTATCGGCCAGGGGCTACCGCTCGGTCTATTTCGACGGATTGAATCGTTTCTATCTGCATGAAAGCCACCCGGAGCTGGCGGCATTTTTCCAATCCGGCCCCAACTGTTTCGACAATGTCGTGCTCAGCGGCACCAGCACCAGCCGGATGTGCCGGCTATTGACGGACAGGATCGGCGCCATCCGTCACCAGCTCAAGGAGACCGAGCAGGCGGGTGAGGCTCGCCTGCAGGAGATCCAGGCGCTGCTGGATAAAACCCGCCAGGAACTGGCGGCGCGTCATCGCGACTTGACCCATTTCAAAGGTGAAGCGCAGATTTTTCGCGACCGCCTGGACGATCTCTACAAGACCTATATCAGCGACCAGCAAGCGGCGGTGATGGAGCGCGATCTGCTGCATCAGACCCTCTCTGCTGCGCTGCACCAGGCGCAGCAGGAACGGGATAGGCTGCTGGCGAGTTTTTCCTGGCGTGTAACCCGCCCTGTGCGGTTTCTCTCACGGCTGGCACGGCGGGGGATCCGAGGACTCGCCCGCCTGCCGACGGCGCCGCGCCGCCTGATGGCGCGCGGCCTTGGATTTGTCAGGGCGCGACCCGCGCTGAAGAGACGGATGATCGTCATCATCGATCTTGTCCCGGGCTTGGGCGCGCGGGTCCGTAAAGTGATCGACCATCGTCCCGGTCAGATGGCAGCCGCCCCTCTCGGGACCCGCTTGCCACCCCTCGACCTGACCGCCCTGCCCGCCACCGCGCGGCGCCTGCAGACCCGCTTGCTGCTGGCGCAGGACGAAGAGCAAAGGCGGACCGCGTCATGAAACTGGTTCTCGACCTGCAAGGCGCCCAGGGCGAAAATCATGCCCGCGGCATCGGGCGCTATTCCCTGTCCCTGGCCGAGGCGATGATCCGCAACGGCCAGGACCACGACATCATCGTCGCGCTGAATGGGCGATTGACCGAGTCCACCCTGACCTTGCGCGAGCGGTTAGCGGGTCTGTTGCCGCCGGATGCCATCAAAGTCTGGACGCCGCCCGCCGCCATGGCCGCCATCGGTCAGGGCAATGCCTGGCTGCGCGCCGCCGCCGGCTCGCTCAGGGAGAATTTCCTCGCCGATCTGTCGCCTGACATCGTCCATGTCTCCAGCCTGTTCGAGGGTCTGGTCAGCGACTGCGTCACCAGCATCGGCCGCCAGCCCGCGCGCCACGCAACAGCGGTCACGCTTTATGATCTGATCCCGATGCTCCACGCCGAAACCTATCTCACGCCCTATCCGGACACTCAGCGCTGGTATCTCAGCAAGCTCGATCATCTGAAGCGGGCCGATCTCTGCCTGGCGATTTCGGAGTCGTCGCGGTGTGACGCGATCCGGCATCTTGGCATGGCGCCGAGCCAGGTGGTGGCGATTTCGGCGGCGATCGACGACCATTTCCGCCCGCTCGATCTGGCGCCTGACCGCAGTCTGGAGTTGCGCCGCCGGCTCGGTCTGGCCAAGCCGTTTTTGCTGTATACCGGCGGCATCGATCCGCGGAAGAATATCGAAGGCCTGATCCGCGCGTTCGCGCTGCTGCCCACCGAGCTCCGCGATCTGCATCAATTGGCGGTGGTCTGCGGCATCCAGGACGCCGACCGCGCCCGCCTGACGGCGCTCGCCCGCGCCCTCGGCCTGGGACCTGACCAGCTTGTGCTGACCGGCTTCGTCGCCGAGCAGGATCTGGTCGCGCTTTATAATCTCTGCCGGCTGTTCGTCTTCCCGTCCTGGTATGAGGGCTTCGGTCTGCCGGCGCTTGAAGCCATGGCCTGCGGCGCGGCGGTGATCGCCGCGGACAGCAGCAGTCTGCCCGAGGTGGTCGGACGGAGCGACACGCTGTTCGCCGCCCGTGACGATCAGGCGATGGCCGCGAAAATCCGCGATGTTCTGGTCGATGACGGGTTTCGCAACGATATCAAGCGGTTCGGCCTGGTTCAGGCAAAAAAATTCTCATGGGATATGTCGGCGGATCTGGCGCTGGACGCCATGGTCGATCTGACCGCCCGTCAGCGTGACCGGATGGTCAGCCGACACGCGGTCGCAGCATTTCGCCCCCGCCCGGCCCGGCCCCGCCTGGCCTATGTCTCGCCCTTGACGCCGGCGCGCAGCGGGATCGCCGATTACAGCAGCGAACTCCTGCCGGAATTGTCGCGGCACTATGAGATCGAGGTGATCACCCATCAGCAGACCGTGACCGATCCCTGGGTTCTGGCCAATTGCAACCAGCGCACCGTCGCCTGGTTCGACGCCCATGCCGGCCATTATGACCGGATCCTCTATCATTTCGGCAATTCCGAATTTCATCACCACATGTTCGACCTGCTGGCGCGCCATCCCGGCGTTGTCATGCTGCATGATTTCTATCTGAGCGGCGTGATCGGCCATGGCGAATGGCATCTCGGCGACCAGCATGGCTGGAGCCGGGCGCTCTATCACAGCCATGGCTATGGCGCCCTCAAAGATCGTCTCAATCGGGCGGGGACCGCCGCCGATATCGTGTTTCGCTATCCTTGCAGTCTGGGCGTCCTGCAGCAGGCGATTGGTGTCCTGGTCCATTCCGACTTTTCCCGCCGCCTGACCCGTCACTGGTTCGGGCCGCTTCTGGCCGGGCAGATGACGATCATCCCCCATCTTCGCGCCCCGGTGCAGCAGATCGACCGCCGAGGCGCCCGCATCGCGCTCGGCCTCCGCGAGGACGAGTTTGTCGTCTGCAGCTTCGGGCTGCTCGGGCCGATCAAGCTCAATCACCGCCTGCTGTCGGCCTGGCTTGGCTCCGACCTCGGCCGCGACAGCCATTGCCGGCTGATCTTCGTCGGCGAGAATGAACAGGGCGATTATGGCCGGGATTTGCGGGCGCTGATCGCCGCCAGTCCGGCGGCTGATCGGGTTACCATCACCGGCTTCGCCAGCCCGGAGCTCTATCGCCATTATCTCGCCGCCGCCGATATCGCCGTCCAATTGCGGGAAAGATCGCGGGGTGAGACGTCGGGGACGATTCTCGATTGCCTGAATTACGGCATTCCGACCATCGTCAACGCCCATGGCGCGATGGCCGATCTGCCGGCTGATCAGGTCGTCATGCTGCAAGATCTGTTCGAGGATGCGGACCTGATTGCGGCGCTCGAAAATCTCCGCGGCCAACCGGCCGAACGGCGCGCCCTCGGTGAGCGGGCAAGAGCGGCGCTGGTGCGCGACCATGCGCCCGGTCAGATCGCCGCCCTCTATGCCGATCAGATCGAGGCGATCTATGACCGGCCGCGCGGCCTTGACCGCACCATCCGGGCCGCGATCGGCCCCGATGCGCCGCCCGCCGGCGATCCGGCCTGGGCGGGATTGGCCCAGGCGCTCGATCTCACCTTTCCGCCCGAAGCGCCCGTGAAGCAGCTCCTGGTGGATATTTCCGAATTGGTCCGCTTCGATGCCAAGAGCGGCATTCAGCGGGTGGTCCGAAAAATCCTCGGCGCTTTGCTGGCCGCTCCACCAGACGGCTTCCGGATCGAACCGGTCTATGCCGGTATGGATCATTCCTACCGCTATGCGCGTCGCTTTACCCTCGATTTCCTCGGCTGTCCGACCGATGTGCTGGAGGATGAGGCGATCAGTTTGCTGCCGGGCGATATTTTCCTCGGCCTCGATCTTCAGCCGCAAATCGTGAGCGCTCAAGCCGCGGTCTTCCAGCAGTGGCGCGGCCGCGGCGTGCAGATCTGTTTCATCGTCTATGATCTGCTCTGTATCGAACGGCCGGATTGTTTCTTTCCGGGCGCCGGCGAAGGGTTTGCCCGCTGGCTTCAGGTTGTGGCCGACAGTGACCGCGCGCTCTGCATCTCGGCGGCGACGGCCGACTCACTGCGGCGCTGGACCCTTGCTTCTCGACCCTCACGGCTCGACCATCTGACCATCGGGCATTTCCATCTGGGCGCCGATTTTGTCGAGACCGAGGACGCCCCCACTCTGCCGGCCGGCTGGAGCGGGCGCCCGGCCGGACCGACCCTGCTGATGGTCGGCACGATTGAGCCGCGCAAGGCCTACCAGGCCGCCCTGACCGCCGCCGAAGCCTTGTGGCGCGAGGGTTTGATTTTCACGTTGGCCATCGTCGGCAAGGTCGGCTGGATGGTCGAGCCCCTGGTTCAAACATTGCGCTCCCATGTCGAGCGCGAACATCGCCTGTTCTGGTTCGAAGGCGTCGACGACGCCACCCTGGCCGCACTTTATCAACAGGCCGACGGGCTGCTGCTGGCCTCGGAGGGGGAAGGTTTCGGCCTGCCGCTGGTCGAGGCCGCCCATTACGGCCTGCCCATTCTGGCCCGCGACCTACCGGTTTTCCGCGAAATCGGCGGCGACCGGGTGACCTATTTCACCGATGATCTGACCGGCAGCCTGAAACAGTGGTTGGTCGCTCTGACCACCGGGACCGCCACCGCCTCGACCGGAATCGCCCAAGTGAGCTGGGAGGACAGCGCAGCTCTGCTGTTGGCCGGCCTGTTGCCGCCGGTGGCGGCAGCCAACGAGGCGCCCGACCAGCCGACCGACGAAGGCGATGAAAACCGCCCGGGGCCGCCCCTGCTTGCCTCGCAAAGTCCGCTGCAGCTCTATTGCGGCTATGAGGATGAGGACGTCGCCTTGCTGCAACGCTATGCCACCCTGCCCGCGCGGGTCTTCAGCGATCATTTCAT
>Ga0116226_10001435_pt1 | contig 20673 bp, 9 predicted proteins | sample S1TSphfallax_FD_89692 | JGI IMG/M metagenome (GOLD analysis project Ga0116226, IMG submission 89692) | Host-associated microbial communities from peat moss isolated from Minnesota, USA - S1T2_Fa - Sphagnum fallax MG | ecosystem: Host-associated > Plants > Peat moss > Unclassified | place: USA... | reverse complement strand
TGACATTTGACACCATCAATGGACTAGACCATGGACTACAAGATACAATTGAAGTGGACTAAATATAAACTACAAGGCAAATTGAATAACCATAATGGATTCAACTATGGATTAAAGTCATAAAACCATGGATTGTCCACACTAGCAATGATCTAGACCAAAAATGGACAGTCCATTCCATGTTAGAATTGATAGGTCCATATAATTGACAGGTCCATGACAGGTTCACAAAATTGACATAATCAATAGGTCCACAAAATTAACAAAATTGATAAATCCATAGAACTAACAGAAATGGATTTAAGTAATATTCAAGTATGGACAACAAAGCACCATCCTAATGGATTTAATATGGACTGAATTCAAAGGTTTGAATAATCCATTATACATGGATTAAAATGACACTCTAAATATTGGACCAAATATGGACAACAAGGCAAAATCAATGGATTCAATATGGACTGAATTTAGATATGAATAACATAGGTTTGATAACCACATGAATAGATTGTTCATGACATGAATTGAAGTAACTCTTAACATTGTGAATATTGGACTAAATATAAATAGCAAAACATCAACAATGCATTCAATATGGACTGAATTCAAATTTGAATAAGGTAAATTTGATAAGGACAATGTATTGTTCATGGAAATTTTATTTAATAACATTTGAATAAGGAAATTTTGACAAGGAGGTTGAACAATGTGCATTTCAGAGCCTAAGGCCTTTTTTTGTGAAGCACATGCGAAATACATGTTGTATATATCATGTCGAATTGGATGAGTTGCAACATGGATTAAACAACATGAGAGGTCATTCAAAACATGCAAAGGTATGTACAAACCATGGTAATGACCCAAATGCACTTTGCAATGTTATTTACAATGGGACAACTAGTTTATGGGAGTCCATTGTTTGCCCCAAAGGTCACTTCGAAGAGTGGCATAAAAAAGAATGGTTGTATGGTGAATGTTCTCATTGTGGTGTTGGTAATCTAAATTTTGTCTTGCTAAAGAAAATGGTGTGGATGGTCAACTTGTAAAATGGAAGCAATATGCCCTTGAGGAAACTAAGGCAAGGAATGGAAAAGCTTTGAAAAAGTTGACTTTGGTATATAAGGATACATCATTTGATCAGTTCATAAAGTACATGTAGCCTAAGTTGCAACACTTTGTGAAAAAAAAATTTCAAGTTAAGTGGCAATACAAATAGTTCAAGGCATGTGTAAAGTCATTTCCAAAAAACTTAATTGTTTTTGTGGTAGATTTTGCAAAACATTATTCTTTCCATATGCAGAATGAAGTGCAATCCATGCACTAACATTCTTATCAAATAACAATACTTGTGCATATAACATACCACCACAATTCACATCAAAATCCATATGATGAAAACTCTTTCATTTTAATTGACTACTATTTTTACATTTCAGATGACCACAAACATGATTCTGAATTTGTTCAACATTGTTTTAAACTACATTGAAGTTATAATTTTTGTCCAAGGTTTTCTACCCACATGGCATTGTGTGTGGTCTAATGAATGTGCCAGTCAATTCAAATATTCAAAACCTTGGTATTTTGTGAATCAATACCCTAACATGACAAATGGTTACAAGATGATGTAGCCATTTCTTGGTTCAAGAGATAGTAAAGGCCCTCATGATGGGGCAAGTACAGTGGTGAAACAATTCTTGTGGCATGAACAATTGGATAGCCATGGTGCCAATTGCAAAATGTTGTTGAATTTTTTCATGGACGTTTTTCTTTTCATCCAAAATCTTCATATTTTGGAAAGAGTAAGCCCATTCATAAAAAGTTTTGGCATGTTAGGTCGAATGATGTGGATTGGACCTCTAATTCATATGTTTGTGATGTTGTGCAAGGTACTATGAAGGTTCATAGTATTTGTGCCATAAACAAGAGTATGTTAACTCAACTATTGATCAAGCACCTTGCATGTTTCTATGTGAATTCTTTTGATGGTTAGTGGGAGTTGTGTATTAATGTGAATTGGATAGGATATTGGGATTCCAAGCATTTACAACTTGTAGATGTTAATTATGTAAAGGATTGGACATGTATGATAGTTGGGATCACTACGAGAAATTGTGTCCATGGCAACTAAACTACCCTACAACTAGAGCTCCAAAACAACTAATATACAATTAAATTACAACTATCCCATGGAAATATGACAAATTAATAAATAAAATGTCACGTCAAAAATCAAGGAGTTATATTGTAGTTGCAAATTAGTTGTAAGATATATATTTATACAATACAATTTACACATTGTATATACAGTTGTAGTCAACCATGTTTGACTTTGTTAACAGATTGCATTTTAGTCACATGTAACAACTACATCACAATTATGATAAATTTGATTACTAATCAACAACTACTTTGCAACAAATGTATGATCTTGAGTAACACATATGATCATGCCAAGTGTATACATTTCCAGCACCCAATATATATGACATTTCAACTTATTTACAACTAATATGCAATTGTATTTCAATTTAAAATTTTGAAATTTGGGCTTGAAACCATTAAGCAAATGACACATGGTAGTATATCAATAGATTTGCCCCAATGCATCAATGACCTTCATCTGCTTATGCTTATTGTCAAGAAATTAAAAATGATTTTTTTTTAAAAATCTTTCTATTTCAAACATTTTGTGTATGTTTTAGTTTGTTGGTGATGCAATTTTCATATCATGTGTTATAACTAAGATTTTTTTTTTTGTTTAATTTAGAACTAAAACCAAAAAGTTGTTATAAGTATTTATTATTTATTTAAATAACTTGGAGATTGAATGCTTTTGTTTTTTATTTTAAAGGTTGAAGGTTCATGTTCTTGCTTTTTAAGAAGTTGAAGATTTTTGTTTTTTCCTCTTGGAGGTTGAAGGTTTTTGTGTTCTTATTCTTAGAAAGGTTGATGGTTTTTATTTTTGTTCTTGGAGGTTACAGGTTCTTGTTCTTGTTCTTAAAGAGGTTGAAGACTTTTGTTTTTGTTCTTAGAGGTTGAAGGTTCTTGTTTTTGCTTTTTTAGAGAGGTTGACGGCTTTTTTTTTTGCTCTTGAAGGTTGAAGGTTCTTGTTTTTGCTCTTAGAGAGGCTGAGGGATTTGCTCTTGCTTTTGGATATTGAAGGTTCTTACTTTTAATTTTTAACGTTAAAGGTTATTGCTCTTATTCTTGGAAGTTCAAAGTTCTTATTTTTGGTTTTAGATGTTGAAAGTTTTTGCTTTTACTCTTGGATATTGAAGGGTTTTATTTTTGTTCTTGGATGTTAAAGGTTTTTGCTTTTAGATGTTGAAGGTTTTTACTTTTACTCTTGAATGTTGAAGGTTTGTGATTCTTGGCTTTTTTTTATTTGCATATGAAATTGTGGAGATTTATAAGGTGTTTTTAACACACAATATACATTGGATTATGTATTTGTGATTTATCATCATGCTTTCAATATGGATTGAATGCTATCCTTTGTCTTAATTTTTTTGCTAGATGTTTCTGGCTGAGATTACACAAACTCATCAATAAAATGATTTTTTTTTTAATGTATTATGCTATAGGTAGTGCCTTTCTACTTGTCAAAGTTGGCATCACCAAGATGGCAAGGGGCACTCAACATGCTTTTTCAACTTGTAACTATCATAGGAAATTTCACTGCCATAACAGTTTTTATGTCACAATAATCTTTTTAACATCTATGTGTGTGTGTTTCTACGGAACTCTTTTGCTACTCCACTAAAACCCTAGCTACACTAAGCTTTAATTTCCAAACAAATTATGTAATCACAAAGATATTTATAAATATTTATAAATGAACTTGTGAAACCAATTACAAATCATTTATATCAAGATTTAGTTATGTCACTTGAGCACTAGTTGACATTATGATTGGATATTTCATCTACTTCTGGAAATTTGAAAGGAACTCAAAACATAAAGTTGTATAACTTTTTATCGATAATTTGAACAAATTGTCATTTACTTATCTACACCCAATGATTTGATACCTTGCGAGTGTCATTCACAAGATTATATTTGCACTCAATCTTATTGTGTTTGTTTTTGGCATTGGCCAACCAATGCAAAAATTACTTGTGTGGTGACCTACATGTTTCTGTAGAGTTTCCATGTAGCTATAGGAGAACAAGCATAACTCTTGAAAGCCTTCCAAATATTCAAAGTCCATAAGGATATTCAAAGTCCACAATTGATACATGTAATAGTCAAACTCATGTATAGGTTGTTAAAATAGTCCATCAATTTGTATAATACACTAAAACTCCATAAACATATGTATATATAAATCAAAAATGTACTCACATGACAAATTGTCAAACAATCCATGGAGTTTGAATGTTTTGTACAAACAATATGTCATCTATTTGAATATTGACTTATATATTCAACATAAGACAATTAAATGAAATTTGATTATATTTCATACATATATATGTCATATTATACATTTTAAATATTAATATTATATATAATCATATTCAAGTATTATATTTAAGTCATACACTATCATATATATAAGACAATCTTCTAAGCATTATGTCCATCCATTATAGTAAAATCGCTTTCAAGTCATGGGCATAACTCTAACTTATTCAATGATAGTCATGTATAATTACAATGATTATAGAGTGAAAATGGAAACTTTGAAGCTACAACTTCACATCTTGGGCTTGGTCTTTGCCAATGCATTAATAAACAATCAACCAACTAAAACAAAAGATCTAGAAGTTAACATAAGTTAAGAAATTCTCCATGTGCATGATTTGTGTTCAAGTCCATAGGTAGAATTGTTTTTAGCATACATTCTGTAAGAGACTTCCCTTGACAAAATGCTTCTTGATTTGTATCATCACATGTAAAGATTGTTCCCAACATTAGTTGTTGAAATATGTTTTATAGATGCCTCTAGACACACTTTTCTAATTTCCAATTGAAGACATCTACATGGTGTGGGAATAGATTGGGATTGAATTATTCTCTTCAATGTTTTCACATTTGTCACACTTACAGGCAAACTATCATGAACACATCTTGTATATCTAGATCCTCCACCTCCTTTATAAAAGAGCATATCCCCAAGATCTACAACCTATCAATACTTGAAAAAAATTGAAAAACTTAATATTGACGTCAAGTTTGTTAGCAATCCTAAAATAGAAGAGAATGATTTTGCATTCAAAGATTTTTAAGAAAAGATGCAAAAGAAAGAGCTTCAAAATTCTAGACAAATTGCGAGCACCGTTGAAATTTTGAATGTGTTTAGTAAGGGCATTGAGTGAAGTCCTCTTTGCATTCATTCCATTTAGATTTGTGTTGGTAGTTAATTTCATACATGCACTTCCCACATTTCCTTCTAGTTATTGCCCTATTGCCCTAGAAGACATAAAAGAGAACCATTTATATTCAAAATAAGGCATTGGACCATTGCACCAACCTTATGTGACTACTAATGTTCTCACAACTAACTATGCATAATTAAGCATAAGTGAAAATTGACCACAAATATAATGCCACTACCAAAACCTCCATAAATACAAAACCAATTCTACCAAAATCAATTCATGCATAAGTAGTAACTTAATATAGATGAGTAATCAAGTAGTTGATCAAGCACATAAATTCAAATTTGTGATGAACAAGTTTGAGCTCTTACAAATAGTCAATTAGAAAACTAATTTTTTCCTTTACTGGTTCGACTTCTAACATGTGTAGTTTTGAGTGAGGCGACTTCCTGTCCCTCTACTCCTGATTCTATGAGGTGACTATATTTGAAAGTACATGTGCTATCAATGAAAGGAAAATGCAAGTGTATTTATAGATGTTAAATTATGTTTGTAATTGAAATCAAGTAGCTTGCCTCCTATGCATCAATTACAATCTAGAACTAATAGATACATTTTCCAAGCTCAAACATGCCAAACCTTAGAATTTTATGTTAAATTGTGATTCATTTAAACTAACTTTTAAAGGTTCAACACCATGTTCAACTTGGCTGCAGACCACCAATCATTTAAAATATTTTTTCTACCGCATACATTATCCAAATCTACCTTGCTTTAGTTCATTAGAAAACTAATTACAAGGCGCAACTTCGTACCAAATCTTAAGTTCTACAACAAAACCGGTAATAAGTTATGCTACTAAACCCGAGAGGGTTTGTAAAGTTTTCTTGGGATTTCAAGCTCCCTACACTATCTCCATTCACTTCCATTTTTTCAAAACTACCCCAAAAATCTAATCTGCTCTCCTTTTTTCTACCATCCACCAAGATTAAACATTTTTCTCCTACCAAAGAAGGTTGTGGGAATAAGACTTCTCAAAATTTGAGTTGAAGATTATGTCCAAAAATAGAGCCCCAAATGATTCGAATTCGCCATTTTAAAAAGAAGGAAGGAGGTGAAAGAAGATCCCGACTTAGTGGCCAATGGAAGGAGAAAGAGAAGTTCCCTTCCACCTCTTTTCATTTCCCCCCCAACAAATTTTACTCAAACTTTCATTTTTTCCTTTAACCTTAAACTTTTACTTTACCATGGTTCTAGGCCATTACTTATGCATTTCCTCCCTTTTCCTTGACCTATAAATTATGACCACACATTTTGATGTCATGAGTCCTTCCTACATTCATTCCTAATTTGATTTTGATTGAAGATCATTTTTCCTTTCTTTGAAATTATGGCATCATGTATGGCCACCTCTTACAGGCCTTAAGTTGCACAAATGAATGAAGAATCGACTCTGGAGTCATCTTTAGATCTGGTGTTGACGCAACATCCTTGTGATGAAGAGTCCAACCTATAAGAGGTGCATGTTCATCTTAAAGTCAATCCCCCTCAAGCTTGGTACTATTGCATTTCTCCAAATTCTCGCACCCAGGTGATTTTGTTGCAAATTGACCCCACTTCTGGTGATGAACTTGAAACCATTTTTGAAAGTTGTTACAAGACTGAAGACACCTCCATCTTCGTATAGTCTTCAATTCCTAGCATTGGACACTATCATTGGTTGCGTGGTTCGATTCACCGATTGCTTTTTAATAGCAAAGCATATTACTTAGTTCGCACCATTTGACGCATTTCAAATTTCTTGCAGTTGTGAACTATCATTGTGGCATATACTATAACTTCACATGTAATTGTAGCTCCTCGTTGAGCTTATCCATAATCTAAATAAATGTTTCATTCATTATGAAACTTATGTTGCCATTGTCACCTTGTCCCCATGTTTATTTAATTGTCAAGTTTTTTCGAATTAATCTTACGCTTATAAGGCTTGAAGATTATTTTATTTCTATTAGATCTTTCATTGACACCCCCTGACCTACTCCATGAATCTCAAACCTCCTTGCTACTCATTAAATATTATAACAAGACCAATGTTTTGTTGCACACCATGAATTTTGGTGTTTACTTCTATCCCCAACCATCTAGAGATTTTTCACCCCTAATTACACCACTAAGGTTCCAAAACTATGGTTCACCAACATTTTGTTGAAGAAAATAACTAACCCAACACCTTATTCACCAGTACCGTATTTTAGAAAAGAAAACAACTCCTTCACACAACCATGCACATTCATCACCCCCTTATTCTAACACAAAGTTGTTAAAAACCCCTAAAAACCTTACCACATTTGAATTTCCTTGATGCAGCTCTTAAAAATTGAGACTACTAGACATGACTATGTCAGTATGGCTCACACTTTGGTAGTCTTTGCAACAAAAACCTTTTCATTGATGGGCTTCTTAGTGTTGGTTCCCTTCTTTGATTATGATCCCAATTTTCACTCCTAGGTGTACCTCTTGAAGTTGTTTACTTGCAAACAACAGAACCTTTTTTTTTTGGAGGGTGGTTCATGAACATTTTCATTACCTTCCAATTCCTCCTCACCCTCTTTCTCAACCTCCTCCTCTTCATACTCACTTGGTTTTGATTGTTCATGCTCATCACAATCTCCATCATGAGCATCTTTTTTGTTTGTTTCATGGCCAAATTCTCCATGAGGCTTCATCAACGCCTTTTGTACATTGGAAGTTTTTGCACATTGTTAAGCCTCTTGCTTTTGGGTAGAACTTGACATCTTTTGGCCAACTTTGCATTTACTTGGATTGTTCACTATAAAAAAATTTGCCCCCTTTGTAGGGCAAAGTTATCAAATGAATACTACCCACATTTGGACTAGCATCTAAAGTGCATGTAGGGCTTGTAATTGGAGGCTAGAATTGTTTACCTTTCTTCCCTGACATGAAACACACTTTTACTGATCTATGGCAGAGAGCCTTGGGTGTAGTCATGATAGAAGGAGCCAAGGACTGCGTTAAATGTAGTAAAATCTTACACCCTCCTAACTTTCAAAAATCATTGAAAAGGTTATAATGATTGGAATTTAATGAAATCAAATGCATATTATTTCTATACTTGTAAATTTGCATTTGATTATTTTTAACGTAATTTTAAGATGTTTGATTAGTCATAAAATGAATTGTAAGTAATGCATAGTCAGATGTTGAATGGGAAATGAAACTTTGAACATCCTTTATTTTATGTAAATTTAAACCATTAATTTTTTTAAATGATTGATGGCCATATATTAATGATTATGAAGGTTTAATAGTGATAAAATTTTGAATATACCTTCTAATATGGTTGTCCACTATAGTCTTTTTTAAATATTTGAACATGCTTTTGACCATTAAAACTACATAATTTGAAAGACTTCTTCTAAGACAAAATGTTTTTTGTCATGTAAGCAAGGGCAAGGGTGCATTTTCATGAAGATAGGATGTGTTATGTGGGTTATTTATTTATTTTTTGAATCTGTTATATTTAGAATGATGTTGAAGCAAGTCATTCTTGATAAATTTGATGTGAGTAAAATCACAGTCAAAGGAGCCACCCAAGTGAGTGGACACTCCTTGAAATTGCATTATCATATGTTTGAAAAATCACAAGATAAACATAATAGTTTGAATTGTCATAAAGTTTCTTGGAATATTTTTCATTAATTGCAAAGTTTATATGCTCAAATTTTGACACAAATAAAAAATGTTTTTGCATGTTCAAAGCACTCAAACCTCTAGAGTGGATAGTTTTTGTTTTTTCAAATGTCTTTTTTTTCTACCAAATGTGCACAATTCCTTTTGAAAATTGGAAAAGATTTTAACATTGATGATTAGAAAGGAAAAAGGACTTGAACTAATGGAAATTGTTTTTATAACTCATTTTAGCACATTTGATCCAAAAGTGTTTTTGACCCTAAAAATTATGGATTTTGAAAATGTCACTTTAACAAAAGTTGTTCATATATATGGGATCAAGGGCATGAATGCATAATGTAAATGATATAAAAGAAAATTTTATTCTAAATTTTTTTTTATTTAAAATGTAGTGCTAAATGGGGTATTCAAAATACAAAATGTTAAGTTATAAACCAACGTAAAAATGACATGTGTCATGTGTAGTCCTTGGAAAATGACTTTTACCTTGGCACCCTTGATCATGATTTCACCCATTATAATATATCATTAAGGGTTTTAAACAATAAATAAATAAATAAATGTTGAGATGTTTACTTTTGTTGAAATGCACACATTTGATTTATCTATAGAATTATCATTCAATAAAAACATTTAATTATACTTGATTTAATTTTTTTAAGGAAACATACATGGATTAATCTTTTAAAATTGACATTATCATCTTACAATAAGCCCCAATCAAAATATGTAAACCATGTTTCAAATGTGATAAATCCTAATCCTTTCAAAGCGCTCGGGCCTTGTACTAAGTGGTTCATTTGATTGTGAATGTACCTCCCTACTAAATAGATCACAACATCAAAATAAAAAAAAGATTATTATACGCAATTCATTGAAAACACATATAACATGCCTACATCTAGTGATAACAAGTATAATAAAAGTGACCTAAATTACACACAAAAGTTACAAGAAGTATTTGAAGTAAACATGTTATGAAAAATAATAGACTCCATTCAAACCCCATAAGCAAATTTACACAACTAGTGTAGATTATATGTACATTTTAATAGACTTTCAAAGGACTTTGTAGTCCATCCATTAGAATCAAACTACATTAGACTTCACAAGCATATACATATACAAGTCCAGGGTCAATACATAAAAAAACTGGTCTTTCACATAGAAAGTTTCAATCTTCTATAATCCATCCATTGCAACACATAGACTTAACATATTCTATTTCTAGCAAATAATGTCTCAACACATGGACTATCTCAACATTTTATAATCCAGATCCATTAACATATAATTAATACATTTATGAATCCCCATAATAATAAGTAAAACAATGCAATAATCATTATGTAAGTATAAATGTATACTCACATAGACAATCAATCGCTATGCAATATGTATCCATAAACACATTGGTACATTTAGATTCCATAAGCATATGTATATAAATCAACACTCATTGGGCCTGTAAAAATAATGTACTCACACATATACAAACTAAGATTGTACATACATATAGATTGTTAAAGGACTCTATAGTCCATCCATCATCGCATTTTTACATTTGAATTCCATAATTGCATATACAAAAGAAATCAAGAGCATTATCTATGGAGACAATGTGCATGCATGCACAAATTATCAAAACATTTTATAGTCCATCAATTATCACTTTAGTACATTCAAACAACATACTTGCATATATAAGAGATGTCTAGAACCAACATCTATGGAGATTATGTATTCATACAAACTATCCAAGGATTCTATAGTCCATCCATTACCACATTAGTATATTTAGACTACATATTTACACAAATAAAAGAAATAAAGAACCATTATAGAGATAATGTATTCACATTATAGAGATAACTCTCCAAGGACTTTGCAGTCCATCTACCACCACATTAGTACATTTAGACTACATGGTCACACATATAAAAGAAGTGAAAAGCCACTATCTATAGAGATAATGTACTAACACAAACTCTTCAAGGACTTTGTAATCCATCCAATACCACATTAGCATATTTAAACTCCATGCTTGCACATATAAAAGAAATCGAAAGCCACCATAAGAGATTATGTATTCAAATAGCTTTTCAAAGCATTATGTAGTCCAACCATTAACACATTTGTAATGTGGAGTGCAAAACAAGGAACATAAATGCAACATGCAAGCAAGATTTACACACACACATCACAATTACAAAGGCATCAAATTTCTATGGTGAGTATTGTACATCTAAATGAACCATTTGACAAAAAAAAGTCATGTTGTGAATGCAATTCATATAATTTCCATTACAAATATTGCTACCATTTAAAATAACAAATTTCTTTTTATTACATGTACAAGTTGAAAATGTAGATACTAGTAAGAATTAAGTGCACCTAGGTTGCTAGCCACTTCATAAATGGCAGTGCATTTTTGACCTTCAATCTCCATGTTGTTAGGCCTTGATTTTCTTATACCACTATAAAGCCACCAACTATCATGCATCTTTTCAACACATAATGGATCCACACTTTGTGGATGTGCTGAAATGGACCATTGCACACCATGGATGATACACACTAAAAGAATTCTTAAATATATGATTGAATTTATGATTAGTATTCTAATATTAGAAGATTAAAATGATTTATAACCTTAAAGTCATTATGGACAAGTCGTTGAAGACAATAGTCATTTAGGACATGATGTGGCACAATGATGTGTCGATGATGTGGCACGTTTCATTCATTAGTCATAGAGGACATGTGAAATCATTAATCATAGTTTAATCATTGTGTAATTGTTATTTATTTATTAATTATAATAGTTGATATTATTATAATGTAAATAATAAAAATATTTTAATTCCCATTATTTTTAATTTCATTATTTCTCATCCTATCAATTGTTGACATGTGCCACCAACTAAGCTAGGTACTTTAATTAAGTGTGGAATATTTGGTCAATATTCCATCATTGACCACAACAATGTCATTTGTCAAATTTGATCCTTGGACCCCAAGGATGGAAATTAACAACTTTACCACGAAGCCACCCCACTTGTTGTGTAAACAATTTTAGACCATACTTCATATAAACATTACACACAACTTCAAATTTGATGATTCATATCTTATTGATAAATTGTCCAAATGAAAAAATTAAGAATTTATTCATAAAGTTCCTTTAATAATGTACACAAATTATATTTATATATATATATGTGAATTGTTTCAAAAGAAAAAATTTGATTTTTGTTATTAAATAATATTTCAATGATCATTTTTTGGAAAAAAATTAAATTCAAACACATGATTTGTGAATTGAAAAACTTTTGTGGGTAGTATAAAAATAAATAAAATATATATTTCATATCTTGGGCCTTCATTTGATTTATGAAATTATATTATACAATTTTTTTCCCAATATATCATAATTTTATTAATAACTTTTAATTTATACATATAAATCCATAAAATTTATCCACATAAAATATTTGTAAATGGGTCATAAAAAATTATTAAATATATAATTTTAAAAATATTAATCATATTTAGTTGATTTATACATTTAATTTACATATTTTAATTATATTTTAAAATAATATTAAATATTAAATACTGAATAATTTTCTGAAAGTATAAAATTATTCAATTTACACATATATTTTAATATAAGTGTGTAACATTTATTTATGTACATATAATATATAAAGTTTTACTTAAATTGATGATAAAAATATAATAAAAATAAATTATATATTTACCATATCTTACATTTTTATTTTATTTTTAGATTATAATATAAAAATCATTTTTAGTATATCATTTTTATTAATTCATTTCAATTTATAATAATTAATTTATTCATATAAAACATTTTAAAATGCATCATATATTAAGTACATTCAAGAAAAATATATAACATAATAATTTCTATTACTTATACGTGTAATATTAATTGAAATCAGTTCCCTACATGTTGTAATTCCTTATGTGTGAACTTATACTGATAGTCATTTTTGAATCATTGTAAGAAATCTTATGATCACATTATGTATGTAGTGACACATCATTTTGTTCACATCATTTGAATAGTCATTTAAAAATTATATTTGAAATGATTTTATCCTAATCACATTTTCATATGATATTTTGGACATCCATGTCATTTTGTCATCAATCATGTATACCATATGGATGAAAAAAATTTGTAATGAAAAATGACATCATCTTTCCTATTACCACATCATCATTTGTTAGTCAAATGCACCACTAATATATAACTCCAACTTTTTACATTTAGGATTTGAAATAAAACTCTATTATTATATTTAATTACTAGTCATTTAGGACATTTAGTCATTGATTTCGTAGTTGCAAAAGACAAGATTTCTTCAAGTGATAGGTGTTTATAATATGCTAAAGTCCATGCCCATATTGGTTGAAAGGACAAACCACAATGAACAACCACCTACCCAAATGCAAGATTGGAGATCACCTACATCAATTGTGGTTATAAGCTAGGAAGGAAGAAGGATGCTCAATGATGATTTTGGCAAACCCCTTTACACCTTTTTGACAAGTGTTCTCACACCAATTTTATGGCACTTTGCAAACTTGATATTTTCTTCTATTTTATAAATTTTTCTTACTTCTCCATTAAACAATTTTGACACACATTCATATTCTGCATTCAGGTAAAAACACACTAAGGGTGAGCCACTTTCATCCAAAAGTGGCCTAATCCTAAAATAACTGAAAATATAATTTGTATGTTGTAAAATAGTCATTTAAAAAAGTTGGTGTCGACATTTCAGGCACTATAGCCTTGGGGTTTGTGTCATGAATGCATGTTTAGTTTCATAAATATTAGGTACATGAAGTCTAGGATTAGGTCATAACTTGTTGTGTTATGAGTTCAAGCGCATCAAGGCTTTTAGGCTTGTAATTTGTCATTTGGTGCTTCAAGTGTTTTGTATGCATCATTATAATACGTTGGTGGGCTTTGAAGGTGAAACAAATGTTGCATTGTGTTTTTAACACATTGTAGAAGGAAAAGGAGGTTATCAACATTGGGAAGGTTCAGTTCATAAGTTCCTAAATTCAACAAGAAAGTTTTCAGGTGTAAGTGTTTTATATTAGTTCATTTGTAACCAAGTTTCCTTTTGTACACAAACAACCTTTTAGATTCGAATTAATGTTGTGAGAATGGTAGTTGTTGCTATTGAGTTGTTTTCTTATAGCTCGAGCTTTTAAAAGTTTTCAAGTAACAAGAAAATTTTCAAGTATGATAAGAATTTGAAGGTTGGAGCAAATGTATCCAATTTTTGTTTTACATTTTATGCTTTGCATTTCATTTCAAAAACAACCTTAATTTATATCATTTCCATGGTTAGGAAAGTGGCAATTTTGCCATTTTTTTAAAGTGTCAAGCTGCCTCATTACTACAAAAGTGGGGTGCAATTCACTAGCCCAAATCACTATGGGACCTTAAAAGTGAAATAAGTTCATTGCATTTTACTGATTTCACCATGGTGAAAGTTATTTCATTATAATATCAATATGTAAATATCATGTTTCATTACTAGTTAATATAATTCACTATTATAATTTACTGTAGTAAATAGGTTTATTTTTATGTTTTTAAATTATTTCATATATGTTATTTTATGATATACCCTATATTATTTTAACCTACTTTAGTTATTTTAACTTATACCTTATGTTATTATAAATTATTATACCCTTAACTATTATACGTTATTTCACCTTAAGGTATCTTAACTAATTTATTATAAGTTTTTAAGTTATTTTAAATTATATTATTCAATTAACTTTAGGTTGTACTTTAGGTTATTTTTAATTTAAGTTAATATATGTTATTTTAAGTTATACTTTAAATTATTCAATGTCATTCTACTTAATGTTATTATAAATTATTTTATCCTAAGTATAATATAATATATAATATAATGACAACCAATAGCATATGATATTATAACATAGAATATCCAATAATAATTTATAATACAATAATCACCAATAAAATAATCATTAAAAGCCATCAATAAAATAATTACTAATATCCAATAATAAGCACCAATAGCCATTAATAGAATAGCCACCAATAACCATTAATAACCACCAATAGCCCCAATAAAAAAATAATTAATAGCCACATATTAGAATTGGTTAGGATTGCCCAAAATAATGCAAGGTGAAAAAATCTATAATAGTCAAAAGTAATTTAAAGTGAAATAGCCTATAATAACTTAGAATTGCCAATAATAAAATAAGGTGAAATAGCCAAAAGTAATTGAAAATAACCATAAATAGTCATAAATAATGTAGGGTGAAATAATTTAAATTAATGAAAAATAGCCATATAATAATTGAAAGTAGTTTAACATAGGTAGTATTATTATATTAGCAAAATCTTATTCATTTATTATAAAAAAATTCAAATGAATTGTCATTGAAATGTTATTGAATAATGATATTCAAAAAAAATTTATTCAAATGATTTTACAATTTCAAAAGGCAATAAATGTAATTATGTACATTATTGAATTTCTTTTAAAAGTAAACTCAAATCATTTCATTTGAACATAATTTCAATAAGATATGAAATTTCAAATTTTATGTTTTTTTAATGTTTAAAATAAAATATTTGGTAAATGGAATGTAATGCAACATATTACCAAAATAAGTGAAATGATTTGATGGTAGGGTGTTTGCTTTCATTCTAAAGGTCAAAGGATCAAACTTCATGAGTGGTGTTGTATGTGGTCAACAATGGTAAATTGACTGAATATTTTCCTATCTAGGTCTTTAAAATAGGTCCTTAGGTTGATTTGTGGTCACCTACACAGGTTAGGATTTTAACCTAGCCTAGGTAGTGACATGTGTCAATAAATCATAGGTTGAAAATCATGAAATTATCATTAATGTTATATATTAAATTAAATTATTTTATTTTATTTCCATGCTAGCTAGTTAATTAACTAGTAAACGAATGGCTTGGTAAATTTGTATTTCACTTGAGAATAACCTTGTTTCACTAAGAGTAATGAAACAATTCATTGTTCATATCAACTGGTCCTCGTTCATTAGGGGGTTAATCAATTTCACCATGTAAAAATGTTTAAATTCACTTAAAATTTAGTGAAACCTAAAGTGAACTAGGACACATTTTGGTGTAATGTCTAGATTTTTCCTTCTTTTTCTCTCTTTATGTATGAAACATCAATCCTTTTAAGTTTCTAAGGTTTGGGGTTAAAGCTCAAAGGTGAAATATTTTGTGTTTTTAGGGTTTGTAGGTTAAAAAATGTAGTTAGCATAACAATACAAGGAAGAATTATGGCTGCAAAGGTAAGTGGATGAATTTCATTGGAAGTTCAAGCTACAAAAGCTCAATTAGCTATGTGTGGAAGTCAAATGGGATGCTCCATATTTAGTTTTTGTTGATTAAAAAGTTTTTTAGTTCTATTAAGAATTAGGTCAAAAAAACTACAATTATTTTTTTGACCTAATTTTCAAAAGAACTCAAATGTTGCTAGAGGTCAATCAATGCATCAAGTATGAAACTACTATATTCTACTTACATTGGATTTGTTGTGTCTTGGGATTAGTTGTAAAAGTTTTGGCCTTCCCTATGTTCCATTTGCATCATATCAATTCACATTTTATATGATTCACTGTTGTTTGTGGTAGTTCGGATTAAAGCTCAGCAAGTTGTAAACATGTATTTGAAGGGCTTCAATTCAACACAAAGGTTGGCATGAATAGGCATATTTGGTCTTTACAGAAACCAGCAACAATTCACCATTTGCGACAAATCCTCAAAGACTGGCAAGCTCCTTCTATGTATTATGTGTATTTCCTCCAAATTCTATCACAATGATCTCATACAATATTGTGGTGCTACTACTCATCCATTTTTAGCTCTTTTAAACCCTTCCTCAAGATTCAACTCCCCTTCTTTAGGACATTCCTTCATGCTACAAAATTAATTTGAAGAAGCAACATCTTTTGTTCCCATTTGTAAGACATGCCTTCCTTCCTTCTTGCTAGATTAAAAGTGTTTTCTTTGAGTTGGAAGTGGCATTTCTTATTCCCTTCCATAGGACATTTTGTTTTGCTAAAAAACTTTCTACGAGGAAATAATGTCTCATGTTCCCCTTTTTAAGACATACATTTTACTGCCCTCTTTTTCTATTTCATTTGTACATTCATAGTGGCTTTGCATATACACAATGGAAGGGATAATGAACACTTTGCTATATGTCACACTTGAAATGAGTTGGGTAGTTGACATAATTTTTTTCACATCCTTGAAATCACATTATTGCACATCACCATTTGGTAATTTTGTGGAGAGAACCTCTTTGCATTACTAGGGATGAAATAGGATGTGTGGTGCACTTTTGTTTTGCCAATGGATGTCATAGTTTACACCCAAGTTTTTTTATTGCAAATTGAATTGTGGATTTGAATTAAATGCACTTCAAGGAAATGGATATTAGTTTTGGGATTCATGTTGAGAATGATTATATCAAGGGTGAACTAAAGAAGGCTTCAAGTACTTGATTGAAAAGTATGAGCTTAATGTACAGATCACACCAAACCAATTTTGCAGTTGCTGATATATTTAAATTGGCATTTCATGGAATAAATACACCCACAAACCATAATTTTTTTGGTGTTATTTTTTTTTCTGGTTTTTATGTTTAATCATGGTTAGTTCATGCAATTTAATATGATAGTTTAGGGTTTAGGATTATAGTAGTTGATCATTAAAGGGCTAGTGTGTTTAAGTCAAGTTCTTCCAAGCATATTAACAATGTCGTATGGGAGACCTTGAGCAGGGGAAATATGCCATTGATGAGAAGTTGACTTGGGAGGGAGAGGTTGAAAGCAAAGATGATTTTTTTTTGCACCACCAAAAAGCCTTGTAAGGAAAGATGTTAGTGGTAGTGTAGTGTTAGATAACAAAGTACATTTGGAAATGAATGGTGTTGTGCATGCTTATATTGTTAAGCAATTAATAGATTTACATATTGCTCATTCTTTAGGGTCTCCTGCAATACATGAGCAATCCAAATCAAAATGTCTAGGGAAGTCTACTAAAGTCATCAAAATTAGGGATAAGAAATCACCATCAATACCCTCTAGATTTGATCATAGTTGAAGAAGGAACCATAAGATATCCCACATTGCAAAAAGTGAGCAGAAAAAGTCTACATTTGAGCCATCTACATGCACCTTTGTGAATTTGAATTCTATGAGATTGCCAACACCCTTCCACTTTTACAATCATTAAAATTGAGATTTTGCCAACTTAGGTTGTTTTTTACTACTGAGGCAAGGTAAATGTTTTCATTTTCTTGGATATGTTTTGTCAAGTTATTTGTTGGTTTCATGGTTTCTTTTTAGGACTTGAATTTGCTTAGCAAACAATGTTTCCAAAAGACAATAATTTTGCATAAAAGTCTCTTCTTGGATTATCTTAAACATCCATTTTCTAATCCTTGCAACTTCATTTTGATAGATGTTCGAAAGGCATTAATTATGTCAAGTGGCTCAGGGATGGGTAGTGAGCTTGGGGAGGCATCAATACAAAAATAGACCACAAATACTTCTTCATTTTGCCACCATGGTCTTGATATTGGACATAACTTAAAGGTACCTTTTGAGATTCTTCTTCCTTTTTAATTTTCTATAGTCTTGCTAATTTTTCACTAATCAAACTTTTAAGAGGTTAACCAATTGTGATTTTTTCTAAAGTAAAACCATGAATATTTTTGCAACAAACAATTTGTAACAAAAGGGGTGAAGGTAGCTTATTTGATAATCCTTGGAAATGGATATTCAAATTCTTTTTATGTCTCTTTGGGTTATTTTAAAGGTTGCTTACAACTATGACTTAGGTGTTAATGTTTGGGGGTTAAGGTATTGATGCTACTATTTTCCAATTTGTCCCACTTGTTGGGATCTAACTTTGATTGTTGTTTTGGGTTGTTGAAATAACTAGCAACACTATGAGAAGATACCAAAACTGGTGATAATGAACTTTTGAAGTTGAAAAATAGGGATTGGTCATCTGATTGGAACATCACAAAATGGAAAATTTTATATTAATTTACAAATTTGTTATCAAGATTCAATATATGATGAAATACAAATTGATAAACTCATATCATGAATCTTTTATTTGAAAACCTTAATCATTTAATAATTAGGGACTTTTGAATGGTTCAAATTCGACCATATTTTCATAAGTCCATATGAGTTGCAATTTTTGTCCCAAAAACATATGTTTTTCAAAGCTTTAGATGGGCCATTATTCATATGGACTTTGTGGGTTTTCCTTTCAGGACTTCCAAATTTAAAAATAATATTAGCTACATTAAATATAAATTTTCACATAGATTTGGGAAAGTTTGTAGGTGATTAAACACATATTATTCAAAGATTAAAATAATAACATTTTTTAAAGCAACAACCATGTCCATTTGAATCATTTAAAAAAACCTTATTTAGACTCATAAGGACTATAATTTTTGCCATTTTTGAGCCACTCAAATGTGCATTCACCCTATTTACCTACCTACATAGGTAGGTAGACAAGTAGGACCTACTTACCTAGGTAGGTAAGTAGGTAGGAAAGCACAATATTAAGTCCACTAAATAATAGCCACGAAATTTTACTTTTTATTTTATGTTTTGCTTTTAGGTTAAGCTTTTTTAAGCTCATCCCAAAATGGCACATGTATTTTAATGTGAAAACATTAAAAAAAAACCTTCTTCATATAGTTTGTAACATGGGATTTGAAAACAAAGCATATGGGTTAAATCTTTTAGTTGTTCATTTATTGTAATTGAGTTGCAACTATAACACTTAATCATTCAAGGCAGGCTAAATCCAAGGGGAGGGTTCCATTTTTTTTTTGTTTAAAAAAACTTGAACCCCTTCGATTAGTGCATCTAATGCACTAACAAATGTAAAAAATGGAATGCAATTGAGAAATTTATGGCCCTTCAAAGTAAAGGGCATCAAAAACTAAAAAAAAAACAAACCACCAAATGCTACAAAGGCCGGTTCCCAAACACCCACAAAATACCTTGTATATTGCTTTGTTGTTATTAGAGTTCAAAGATGATTTGTAAAACTTCAAGTGGCATTCCCATAGCATTTTAAATCGTTTATAATTAATAAGAAATAAGAAAGTTATGAGGTTTGAAAGTAGGAGGGGTCTAAAGAGGAATTTTTTTTAAAAACGTGTTTTATAAATTGGAAAGTTTATTTATCTTCTTGTTATTTTTTCCTTACTCATTTTCCTTTGCACTTCAAAGATGATCTAGAACTTGAGGTAGTGTTCCCATAACATTTTAAATCGCTCAAAATGAAACACATATGATGAAAATATAAATAATTGATGAATATGTATCCTTATTATGTTATAAATAGTTGTATTATAGTCATAACATATGGTAGATACAAAGAATAACCCAAAGTCATTTATAGACATAAAGTCATGTCACACAAACGTGATGACATGTCACAAAATATAGTGGGTCCCCACAAATATCCATTATTAAATTGAAAGTCATTTTGTAAACATAATTGCATGCC
>Ga0116226_10001434_pt1 | contig 20682 bp, 21 predicted proteins | sample S1TSphfallax_FD_89692 | JGI IMG/M metagenome (GOLD analysis project Ga0116226, IMG submission 89692) | Host-associated microbial communities from peat moss isolated from Minnesota, USA - S1T2_Fa - Sphagnum fallax MG | ecosystem: Host-associated > Plants > Peat moss > Unclassified | place: USA... | reverse complement strand
TGTTCGGCAGCAATCTGACGCCCAGCACGGGTTCACGTCCGATGAAGCGGCAGCATGAAGGCGCGCTGCGCGCCATGGATGTCGCGCATGTCTCGCAGCTTCGGGCGATCCCGAACAATACGGTGCTGCAGCAAGTTGCCCTGATGGCGAACACGATCCATGGTGTCGGCGCGGCACGGGCACGCGATCCGGAATTATTCGATCATTTGCGCCTGCGGTCGCCGCGGTTTCGTCGCGCGATGGCGATGGTCGAGGCGGCACTGGCGGCATCAGACCTCGATGTCTTTCAAGCCTATATCGATTGCGTTGATCCCGGCCTCTGGTTGACGCGATCCGGCCGCGCCCGCAGTGCCATACGACGCGGCGAGTTGCGGCGTGTCGCGACAACGTTGGAGCGGCTCGATCTCCATCCTCCCCTGGTAAAGCTCTTTCGGCGGTTACAGGCGGATTTTCTGTTGCTGACCGATCGGTTGAGTTTTGGCAATTCGGGGTTAGAGGCGGGCGACCGCGAGACCTTGTTGATGCTGCATGTCGTTCGGCTGGTGCTGATTCAGCGGGTTTATCTGCTCGCGGTCCAAATACCGGAATTCAGTGCGCATCACGGCCTGTCTCATGAAGAAATGTTGGCCAGGCTGATGCGGCTGGATGTTATGTCCACGGTCGGGTTGCTGAAGCAGATTTTCCCGATCGCTGAGCCCGTAGCCTTACCGCTCGAAGCGCTCAGCGAACCGGCAAGCTATCGGAGCGAGGCGGCGCAGAGCTATGGGCGTGAACACGCGCTTCTATTCGATCCGCTGCTGGCGCTGCACCGTATGATCCAAAAAATCGGCGTGGCGATCAGCGCGGAAATCGGGGCCGTCGGCTGAGCGCACCATATGGGATCAATCGGTCCCGTCGGGAGATGGATCGCACTCGATGAGTTCAATCGTTCCGGCGTTGATGACTTGTTTACCAACCTGCTCGAAATTGACCGTGACACGATCTCCAATCGCCGATTGGACCTGACCCAGGCCCCAATCCGGTTGGATTGGATGTCGTACATAGGTTCCTGGCACCAAGCGCGTTTTCATGGCGGTCTCAATTGCTGTTCGAGTGATGATCCGTTCCGTGGCGAACAGGGATGCATTTTATGATGCTTAGTAGCAACGACGTGCCGAAGTCCTGGTCCCGTGAGCGGCGGTTTCGGCATCGGGGCCGTTGGGCATGACGGACGCCGGTACATTCGATATGGTGCTTGCCGAGGCATTATCGGCCCGCATTTGCCACGAGCTTATTAACCCGGTCGGCGCCATTGCGAACGGGTTGGAAATTCTCGAAGACGAGCCAAGTTTCGCCGATGATGCGGGGCAGCTAATTGGCCAGAGCGTCCGCGCCGCGGCGCGGCGACTGCAATTCTTTCGGGTCGCTTATGGCTCGACCGTCCCGGTTCCCCTGCAAACGGCCCGCGACGTGACACTGGATCTCTTTGTCGAGACGAAAATCGATTGCGAATGGCCGGAATTGCTCCCAAATTTCCCGCACTCCGCTCTGAAACTGGTGTGCAATTTGATGTTACTGGCCGCAGAAACCCTGCCGCGTGGCGGCCGGGTGATTTTGTCGGCTGCTCCGGCAGGGTCGGGCCAGATTTTCGCGGCGACCGCCATCGGAGTCGGCGCGAGGCTGGTCGATCCCCAATCGGCGATACTGGCCGGCCGTCTGGGAGTAGAAACGGTAAATACGCGAACGGTTCAGACCGCGTTCACGGTTGCCCTTGCCCAGCGCTCAGGGTGGGGTATCCGGGTGAGTGCAGACCGCAGCAACGAACTGCAATTCGCGGTCCACGCAAAGTAATCACCATTAGCCATTTTTTATTTATACTGCTTTAACGATTTCAACTCACTTTTGAGGTGTAGGGGCCCGCATCCCGGAAGTCGGCGCGATAGAAATCGGTTACTCAATGAGAGGCGTTAAGTCCGTGCTTCAACCGCAACGCGATCGCTACGTCGCTTTCGCCTTTGCTGCCGCCGATCTCCTGCTAGAGGTGCAGGCGGATAAAAGAATCACGTTCGCATCTGGCGCGACCCAATCGATGCTGGGCCGTACCTCTGCCGAGATGTTGAATGTCGGGTTTCACAATTTCGTCGCGGCAAGTGATCGCGCCGTTGCTCAACGGTTGCTGCAGCGACTGCAGGGCTTAAAACAGGGCGGGCGGTTGGAGCCTGTTGCGATCCGACTATTGCATCGATCCGGCGAGGAGGTGCGCGCCATGTTGGGCGGCTGCAGCTTGCCCAGCGGATCAGGCGAAACTTTCGTGACATTGACGTTGGTCGGCAGTGGTGAAGGCAATCCAACGCAGGAGCCGGCGACGCGCGACGGCGCGACCGGGCTGCTCGAAAGCGCCGATCTGTTCGAACGTGTCCGTCATCTGTCCGCGATCGCGGGGGGGCGAACGCGCGATCTGATGCTGGTCAGCGTTAATGGCCTGAGTGCCGCCACTAAGGCGCTGCCGCCCGACCGAGCCAGGACGCTGATGCAGGAAATCGGCGCATCGCTGCGGGCAGTGTCTGCTGGTGGCGATACGGCTGGCAGAGTCGGGGCGGAGGAATTTTGCATCGTTGCCAGCGCTAATGCGCTGACGCCGGACGAGATCGCGCATGAGATCGAAGATCTGGCCAATGCGGCTGGTGTTCATAAAGGGGCGCTTACGACGAGCAGTCGTCCGTTCCTCAGCAATCCGTCAGAGCTCGACGATACCGAAATCGACCGGGCTATCGCGTATGCGATTCGTCAATTTACCGATGGTGGCAGCACCTTCGGCATGTCGCAGATGGAACGGGGATTGCCATCCGCGGTCGATGCCGCTGTCCATAGCTTCGCGGATCTGCGGTCTTCGATCCGTGGCAACAAGTTCAACCTCGTTTTCCAGCCGATTGTCTCGCTGAATAACCGCAATATTCATCACTTCGAGGCGTTGGTTCGGTTTGAGGACGGCCGCAAGACGTTTGAATCGATCAAATTTGCCGAATCGGTCGGGTTGATCGAAGAACTCGATCTGGCGATCATCCGGCGTGCTCTGGCCGAAATCGGACGGACACCGGGCGGGCATTCGATTGCGGTGAACCTGTCCGGCCGCTCGGTCGAAGGCGATGCGTTCCGCCAGGAATTACTGGCACTGCTTGGCAGCTTTGCTGCCGCCGACCGGCGCCGTCTGCTGTTCGAGCTAACCGAATCGAGCGGCGTGCAAAGCGTTGAAGAAGCGGCCCGATTCTTAAGCGACCTCAAGCGGGGCGGCCATGCGATCTGTCTCGATGATTTCGGGTCGGGTGCGACGGCCTATGCCTATCTGCGGCACTTCGACGTGGATTTCGTGAAGGTCGATGGGCCGTTTCTGCGTGCCGCGATTGAAAAGCCGCGTGAGCAGGCTTTGATCCGGTCGGTCTGTCGCCTGTGCCGCGACCTGAATTGTGGCGTCGTCGGCGAGATGATCGAGGAGGAACGGCAAGCCGATGCGTCGGCGCGCCTTGGAATTGATTTCGGCCAGGGCTGGCTGTTCGGCAAGCCTGTCGGCACCTTACCAGCGGCGGCGCCGGCGGGCCGTGTCCGACGGACGAGCTGGTGATCCGACAGCGTTAGAGCGATTTGCGTTCGCACGGACTCACCCAAATCGCTCTAGATCTTTGATGTGACGAGCATCTTCACTCCTGTCTGATCGCGACCTGCTCTAGATGCCACCAAGGCCCAGAACAGCCGCGACACCAAACAGCCACAGCGGATTGAACCGCGTCGATAGAACAATGAGACATGTGGCGATCGTGATCGCGATGCGCGGCGTCGTATCATCGGCCGCCATGCTCAGCAAATAGCCGGTTGCGCCCAGCAAGCCGATGGTGATCGGCGCCAATGCGCGCTGAACCTGGTCTCGCTACTGTGCGGCCTGCAACCGGTCCCATACGCCGCTCACCGCGAAACATAAGAGGCTCGAGGGCCCACACATTGCGAGGGTGGCGACCAAGGCTCCAGCGATGCCGGCGATCTTGTATCCGATCAGGCTGACGATCAGCACATTCGGTCCTGGTGCAGCATTGGCGAGCGCAAAGAAATCGGCGAACTCGTGGTTGCTCATCCAGCCTTCCTGGACGACGGCGATGCGCTGCATATCCGGTACGACCGCATTGGCCCCGCCGATCGCGACCAGCGACAGCAGGGCGAAATGCACGGAGAGATCGGCCAGTGGCGCAGGTTTCATTTGGACCAGCGGGCATGGAGCGGGAAGCTGATCGGCGCGGCCGTGCCATCTTGGCGGCGGTCGTAAGGATCAATCCAGCCGCCGCAGCCGCCAGATTGCCAAACATATGGTTGAGCTGTGGCAACTGTCCAAAGCGCTCATAGAGCGCGCCCAAGATGAGGACGATGGTAAGCGGCGCAATCATCAATCCGCCAAGCGCCGCCAGTGCCCCCGATGTCCCAGCAAATCGGCGGCCAAGCATGACGGATAGATTGACGATGTTGGGCCCGGGCAAAACCTGCGACAGGCTGACCAGATTGACGAAGCCGGCTTCATCGAGCCAGCCGCGCTCTTCGACGATCATCAGGCGAGCCCAGGGCATGACGCCACCGAAGCCGCGGAGCCCGACCGAGAAGAATCCTGCAAAAATAGCGGCGCGTGTAACCTGCCGCGTTAGGCCGGTTGGTATGGCAGGGTCTGCGCGCAGCGAGATATCAGACTTGCTCGATCAGCCGCTCTGCTGGGCGTTGCGACCCCGCCACCTCGGCAGTCGGTTGCTCACGCAACACATACCCGCGTCCCCAAACAGTCTCGATGTAATTCTCACCGCCGGTGGCTTGCGACATTTTCTTGCGCAATTTGCACACGAAAACATCGATAATCTTTAGTTCGGGCTCATCCATCCCGCCATAGAGATGGTTAAGAAACATTTCCTTGGTGAGGGTCGTCCCCTTACGCAAAGACAGAAGTTCCAGAATGCCATATTCCTTGCCGGTGAGATGCAGCGGCTTGCCGTCCACCTCGACCGTCCTGGCATCAAGATTGACGGCAAACCGGCCGGTCCGGATGATCGATTCTGAATGCCCCTTGGCGCGACGAATGATCGCATGGATGCGGGCAACCAGTTCACGCTTATCGAACGGCTTGGTCAGAAAATCGTCGGCACCAAAACCCAGACCCTTGATCTTATGGTCGAGTTCGCCCAAGCCCGATAATATAAGAATCGGTGTCCTTACTCGCGCGGCGCGCAGTCGACGCAAGACTTCGTATCCATCAATGTCTGGAAGCATCAAATCCAGAACGATGATGTCATAGTCATATAGCTTACCGATCTCTAAGCCGTCTTCGCCCAAATCAGTCGTGTCGCATATGAAGCCTTCAGCTTTTAGTACCAGTTCGATACTGGCAGATGTGGCTGAGTCATCCTCTACGATCAGAACCCGCATTATCGATCCTCCAGGCCGCTTCCATGACAAGGGCAATGTACCCTCGAATCATGGGAGTTCAGATTTGGTAAACCAAACCGCCCGGCATGCCAATAGAATTAGTTAAAATTTGTCGCCTTCGGGCAAAATGGCCAGTTTCTTCAGATGGTCGCCCATTAAAGGCTGCTTAAACAAAAAATGTGCAGAATGCCGCGCAAACGGTCAGGGCCGTCGGGAGCGTCGTCCCTTTACCGATGAAGACACGGAGTTTGGCGCGCATGTTGCTCGAAGGAATATCGCAGAGTGTTAGACAGCTTCCTGGCCGAAATTATTTCGGGCAGGTCACCGCGATTCAAGGTCTGCTCGTCGAGATCGGCGGTATCGATCACGTTGCTTCGGTCGGGACGCGCTGCGTCATTACGGCGCGCGATGGGAAGTCGACGCCTTGCGAAGCGGTTGGCTTTCGCAACGGCCGCACGCTTGCCATGCCGTTTGGCGCTTTGACGGGCGTTGGCCTCGGCTGCCGGGTCGACGTTCTGACCGCAGCGCCCGCAATCTACCCCAGCGATGGCTGGCTCGGCCGTGTTGTGAACGCGCTGGGCGAGCCGATCGACGGTAAGGGACCCTTGCCGCAGGGACCGATCGCCTATCCGCTGCATAACGAGCCGCCGCCCGCGCACCAACGTCGCCGGGTCGAGGGCAAGCTTGATCTGGGTGTCCGGGCAATCAATAATTTTTTGACCTGCTGCCGTGGCCAAAGAATGGGCATTTTTGCCGGCTCGGGCGTCGGCAAATCCGTGCTCCTGTCGATGCTCGCGCGTTATACGGCGAATGATTGCAGCGTCATCGGGCTGATTGGTGAGCGTGGCCGCGAGGTACAGGAATTCCTCCAGGATGATCTTGGGGAGGAGGGGCTGGCGCGTAGTCTTGTGGTGGTAGCGACGTCGAATGAATCTGCGCTCCTGCGTCGGCAGGCCGCATATCTCACTTTAACGGCGGCGGAATATTTTCGAGATCGTGATCGGGATGTGCTGTGTCTGATGGATTCCGTGACGCGCTTTGCCATGGCGCAGCGCGAGATCGGTCTCTCGGCTGGGGAACCGCCGGCCAGCAAGGGGTATACCCCAAGCGTATTCGGGGAACTGCCGCGCCTGCTCGAACGGGCGGGGCCCGGTACCGGTCACGGTAGTATAACCGGATTATTCACGGTGCTGGTCGAAGGCGATGACACCAACGAGCCGGTGTCCGATGCGGTGCGGGGCATTCTGGACGGTCATATCGTCCTGGATCGGGCGATTGGGCAGCGCGGGCGTTACCCGGCGATCGATGTGCTGCGGTCGGTGTCGCGCACCATGCCCGGATGTAATAGCCCCTGGGAAAACCAGCTGGTGTCGCGCGCGCGGGCCCAGCTTGCAACATTCGAGGATATGGCGGAGCTGATTCGCCTCGGCGCCTACCGCGCGGGAAGCGATGCCAAGGTGGACGAGGCAATACGCTTGGCGCCGCAAATTGAGCGATTCCTGACGCAGGATCGACTCGAGCGCGCGGATTTATCTGATGGTTATCAACAACTGGCTGCGATTCTGGATGGGGCGGCATAATGAGATCGTTCAAGAGTCAGATCAGACTTCAGAAATTCCATGTCGACGAGGCACAGCGACGGTTGGCGGAACTGGTTCAGTTGGAAGATCGCCTGAAGGAAGCGCGGACCCAGCTCGACGCGGAACTCGTTGATGAGCAGGCGGTGGCGACTGAATCGTTCGAGGCGAACTTGACCTATGGAACATTCGCGGCGAACCTTGTGCAACGCCGGGAAAAACTGGAACTGTCGCTGCTTGAAGTCGGCCAATCGATTGAGGAAGCGCGTGAAGTGTTGCGCGATGCCTTCGCGGAATTGAAGAAATATGAGCTTGCTGCAAGCGCGGCAGCCGATCGGGTGAGACGGACGCGTGACCGAACGGAGCAAACCCGCCAGAATGAAATCGGTCTTTCGATGTTTCGTCAGCGGGCAAAATAGAAGTCAGGAGCAGGCCGGGGGATGGCGACAACGATCCGGATCGCCGGCGTGTCGCGGTTGACGCCCGGCGCATGGATCAGTCGGGCCGTCATGGTCACTCTCGTCTGCATAGTGCTGGCGCTGGTTTGTGTCCGTCTCTTTATGTCCCGGAGCGACGAAGACTGGGTCCGTTTGGGCGAAGTCGCTGATTTCCAGCATCTGGCCAACGTCGCGCCCGGAACCCGTGGATTGATGTGCCCGCAAAATTTCTGCAATCAGGCGGCTGATGATAGTCCGATCTTCGATCTGTCAGTCGATGATTTGCGCGATCGCTGGACCGAGATGGTGGCACGCGAACCGCGCTTGAAATTGGTCGCCGGCGATGGCGATTTAACCCGGGTCACCTATATCCAGCATAGTTTGCTGCTGACCGTCCCTGATATTGTCACCGTGCAGTTCATCGCGGTCGATGCACACCACGCGACCTTGGCCATCGAGAGCCAGTCGCGCTACCCGTTGTTCGATTTCGGCGGCAATCGTCGGCGCGTGCGCTCCTGGGTGCATCAATTGCAGCGAAGTCTTCGTAAGGCGCACCCTGGCGCTCAGAAATCGTAGGTGGCTACGCCGCGTTTATGCGTCTGGATCAATGATCCGCGCGTCGAACGGTAAACGCCCGGCTCGATCTTCGATTTCAACCACCCAGAGATCGGGGTCGCGCTTCCGATGGCGCGCGATATAGGCATCTGCCGCCGGCTCATCGATCAGTGTCGGCCCAGTGCCCTTTAGCCAGGCCCGATTGCCATCGGCATCCCGAGTTTCCAGCAATACGGTGCAGCCCAGCGGATACTGGTTCAGCTTGACCAAGACAGTACCGGCCTGCGAATCGCCCCGATGTAACAGGATCAGTCCGATCGATTCAAGATTTGCCCGGCGAATAGCGGCCTCAACCCAGATTGATGTCCGGAGCCTTGGTTCACTCATGGTTATATTAACCCACCAAAGATGATGTAGCCGACGATGGCGTCGGCGCTGCGCCGAGCACGGGGTTATTTTCGGGGACACTATTTTCGGGGACACAATACTAATTACCGAGAGCTGGCGCTTCGGTAATTAGTATTGTGCCCCCGAAAATAACGAACGGCGGGTCTCCCCATCAAAGGGAGGTTTCCTCGACTGATCGGATCAGGCGTCGATTTTGGCTTTAGGCGCCTCGCTTGGCACATTGGCGTAGCGCGTCGCGCGGGCTTTGTTTGTCTGAAACCGATGATCGAGGAAAGCGATGGACTCCAACGCCGTCCGAGGCGTGCCGTCGGCATTAAAGAAGAGATTGCGGTTCGAGGTCGCAGCACTGCCGACTACTTTGTCAACGGGTTGATTGGGGTCCGCCTCGGTCGCGCGGATCAGGCCCGCGGCCCCGGTCGGTCCCAGCAGAAACGAGAGATGGACTTCAGATTCCGATGGGTCCCGGTGCAGCATCTGTTTGAGTTGTGCCGTCGCCAGATCCATATATTTTGCCGCCATCTTGGCCGCCAGCACGGGATCATGGCGCAGCGCCAAGAGATCGTTTAACGCCTCCGGATCAGCGACCTTGGGCTGACCTTTGGCGTCGAGCTTGATCTGTTGTACCAGCTCTTGCTTGATGCCAAGCGACTGCCCGAACTGCCGTGCCAGCCCGAGCCAAGTGCTCTTCAGGAACTGAAACGGTCCTGCGGCGCCGGTTTTCGCATTGACCAGCCCCGGTTTGAAATTGGTTTCGCCTGCAACCTCGGTCAGCAGGCTCGCGAAGTCATGACCACCAGTCGCACCCGGCGTTCGCGCCACGACCTGCAATGTCTCCGGCAAAGATTCTGCGGGCGGGACGGCGATTTTGGTCATGACGTGACTCCCATCATGCGCTGTATCGAGGTATTTATAGCACGGTTTGGTTAATCATCCCTCTCTACTGCTTCAAGCGGGACGCCATAGCTTAGCACCGTCGCACCGTCTTCCTGCTGGAGTTCGGAGGGCAGGGGTGGAAAGTCCGGCATGCTGTTCAAAGTTTGCAGCAAGGCTTGATCCGCGTCACGATAGCCTGATGATTGTTTGAGCGCAAACCACACAATCTTTCCGTTTGGCCGGATACGAACGGAAAAAACAGCGACGCCGCGTCGACCTAGAAAAAGGTTGGCCGGCAACGTCCTGATCCGGTCATGGGTGAGCTGGGCGAGATAGGCCAGATATTCGTCCCGTGTCGCGTCCGGGCCAGGATATTTCGCCTTGTGACCTTCGCCATGGGACGGATCGTCAGGTCGCTCATTGGGTTTATGCGCGCCACCCGGTCGAGCCGGCACCATATGGACGGAAGACGGTTTGCGCGTTTCCGCGGCGGCTTCCTGCTGCGTTTCCGGTTTATGCGACGGAACCGGCGGGGCGATCTTGCCGGCTGCGGCCATTTGGTCCGGCGTCGGCGGCATCTCTTCCGATTTTGGCGCGGCTGATTGGTCCTCGGCCGTCTCGTCCGTCGGTCGAGCAACGTCGTTAGGCTTGGGCGTCGTCTTGCCCGCGGCTGGCGGCGGTGGTGCCTCGCCTTCTTTGGGCATAACCTCGCCAGCTTCCGGCGCATGTGTTGCCGTCGGGACTTTTCCCGTCGCGTCCGGATCGCCGAACTCATCTGACGCCAGCCGGCCGGGTGGCGGTGGCTTTTGCGGGTCCTGCTTCTTCTGCTGCTGCTCTTGTTTCTTTTGCTCCTCGGGCGGCTTTGGCGGATCCGGTTGCTTCTGGGGTTGCTGCATCACCAACTGGACCGGGATGGGCTGACCGCCATATCCGCCGTGACCGCCGCGGCCGGCATAGTGCTCGATCACCAGCAGCAACGCGATATGGAGCAGCAATGAAACGATGGCGACGATTTTAATGAAGCGTGTGCTGCGACGCTGCCAATCCGATAATCGGGGACGCGGCGGCACCACCATCTCTGCCGGGACCGGGCTCGACAGGTCAAGATGGGGCTCGACATGCGCGGCGAGGGCGCCTTTGGGCGCCCGCCAAAATCCCCACACACGGCGAATAGTAAACCTCGCTTCCGGCCCAGCCTCTACCTCGCTGCTTCTATATACGCGTTTCGATCCGTGCAATGCCGCCAAATTCTGAGATCAGGCTCCTACGCTGAGCTCAGCGGGAGGCCGATGACATATTATGCAACCTAACGCGAATTTCATGTTGCGGCCTCTAGCGCTGTCCGATGGTTTCACCATATTTCAGGATCATTGGCGCTGCATTCCCTATCCGGGGTGGATAGGCGGCGTCTTGAACGGGGTTGATCCCATGTCGAATTTTCGTCGCTTCACAGCTCTTGCTTTGGCTGCGGCACTTGCGTTCGCGCCGCTAGCCGCCAACGCGCGTGCCGGCGCATCCAGTACCGGCCGCGGTCCTTCCAGCTATTCCAGCATGGGCAGCATGGGGAGTAAGACTTACGCGCCGACTCCGGGTGCCGCGCCGATCACGCGCAGCATGACGCCGAACACCCAGACCACTCCTGGATATGGGGCGACTGCGCCAAGCCCGGGTTATGGCATGAGCGGGGGCTATTACCCGCGTCCGTCTTTCTGGTCCGGCTTTGCCGGTGGCCTGTTTGGCGCCTGGTTCGGTCACATGCTGTTCGGCCATTCTGCCTATGGTTATGATGGCGGGTCGATGCATTCCGGCGGCTTCTTGGGCTCGCTCATCATGTTGCTGGTCCTCGGTTGGATCGCGCATATGCTGTTTCGGGCGTTTTTTGGGCGGAGTTTCTTTTCAGGCTTCGCCGCCAATCCGATAGGGTTCGGCCAGCCCGCCGCGTCGTACCAGCCGATGCCACAGCGCGCGATAGAGCCGCCGGTGGCGCTGAGCCAACAGGATTTCGATGCGTTTGGCCAAATTCTGACCGGTGTCCAGGCCTGCTGGAGCCATCAGGATCTCGAAGGGATGCGCCGTTTTGTAACGCCGGAGATGCTGGGCTATTTCTCCGAGTTGCTCTCGGACAATGCCAGCAATGGCGTCGCCAATCGGGTCGAGCAGGTGGCGCTCATGCAAGGCGAGCCGCGCAAATCATGGCGGGAAGACTCGGTCGAGTACGCCTCGACCTATCTGAAATGGAGCGCGATCGACTTCACCCATCGGCTAGGCTGCTCGCCATCCGATCCTGGGTTTCTGGTCGAGGGCGATACGCGGACGCCGCTTTTGTCTGAGGAGATCTGGACGTTCCGGCGCACGGTCGGCGGTCGTTGGCTGCTCTCGGCAATCCAGCAGACATCTCGCTAGCGCTTGACGCCACCATTTCTCTCGATCGCCCGCCGCGCCTTGCTCAGAGGGGTGGCGGGCGGCGCCGTTCTGGCCGCGCTTCCGGACGCTGCTGATGCCGAGGGCGAACCGACGATCCAGCTCCGTCTCCTGGAGACGTCGGATCTCCATATGTTCGTCGATGATTACGATTATTACCGTGACCGCCCTGACGAGACCGTTGGATTCGCCAAGACCGCAACGCTGATCGCTGAAGCGCGCGCCGAGGTGGCCAACAGCCTGTTATTCGATAATGGCGATCTCATCCAAGGCAGTCCGCTCGGCGATTTTCTGGCCGGCGGTGAGGGGCTGCCGGTGGGAACCGTTCATCCGATGATCGCGGCGATGAATCGCTTGGGCTATGACGCAGGCACAATCGGCAATCACGAATTCAATTTCGGTCTGGGATTTCTTGAGCGTGTGCTCGCGGGCCCAAGCTTTCCAATGGTCAGCGCGAACGTCACCCGGGCGGATGGGACCCGGTTTCTGCCGCCTTACACTGTGTTGGAGCGCACGGTGGTGGATAGCACGGGAGCCCGCCATACGCTGCGGATCGGTCTTATCGGGTTCGTTACACCGCAGATCGTCCAGTGGGATAGAGCGGCGCTGAACGGCAAGCTTGTGACTCAGGATATCGTCGATGCAGCACAGCACCATGTGCCGGTCCTCGCCCGGTCCTGCGATCTGGTCGTGGCGCTCTGTCATTCCGGGATCTCAGCAGCGGCGCGTCAGGGTGGTGACGAAAACGCGGCGCTTTATCTCGCCGCGGTGCCGAACATTGATGCGATTCTGACCGGTCATTCGCATCGGGTATTTCCCGGCCCGGATTACGCAGGGCATGAGAAAATTGATGCCGAACGCGGCAGCTTGTGCGGCGTCCCTGCTGTCATGCCCGGCTTTTGGGGCAGCCATCTCGGGATTATCGATCTCACGCTGAAGCGCAAGGCGGGGCGTTGGTCGGTCGCGGATTTTCGGAGCGAGGCGCGGCCCATCTATCGGCGGGACGGGGCGACCATCCTGTCTCTGACCGACCCTGCGGCACCCGTCGTCGCGGCCATCGAGCCAGCGCACCGTGCGACGATCGCCTATATGCACCAGCCGGTTGGACGCAGCGCGGTGCCGATTACCAGCTATTTCGCGCTGATCGGGGAGGATCCGGCGACGTCGCTCATTAATCGGGCGCAGTTATGGTACGCGGCACCGCTGCTCGCCGGTACAAAATACGCGGATTTGCCGCTCCTATCGGCCGCCGCGCCGTTCAAGGCGGGCGGCGCGGCCGGGCCGGAAAATTACACCGATATTCCGGCAGGACCGATTGCACGGCGCAACGTCGCCGATCTCTACATTTTCCCGAATATGCTGCGGGTTGTCGCGATGACCGGCGCCGAACTCAAAGAGTGGCTAGAGAAATCTGCCGCTCTGTTTAATCGCTTGGATCCCGCCATAGCCGAACCGCAGACTTTGCTGAATCCGCATTTGGCGAGCTATAATTTCGATGTGATTGCCGGGCTGGATTATGCGATCGATCCGACGCGCTCAGCCCGCTACGGCGCCGATGCGCAACCGATCGATCCGGTAGCTGAGCGCATCATTGGCTTGCGTTATCGCGAACGCCCGATCGATCCCGCTCGGCGCTTCGCTGTGGTGACGAACAATTACCGCGCCGATGGAGGCGGCAAATTCCCGGGCCTGGATGGCACCAAAACCATCCTGGAGGCGCCCGACACGAACCGTGATGTATTGGCACGATATATTGCTGCGATACAGGATGTGCCAGTGAGTGCTGAACAGCCCTGGCGTTTTGCTCAGACGGGCAGAACAGTCACGGCGCTGTTCGAGACCGGCAGGGGAGCTGCTGGCTATCAGCCTGACCGCCGATCGCTGGAGGCTGTTGGCGTGGAACCGAACGGATTTTTACGTTACAGGATCAGCGTCGGCTAATTCTCGTCAGACGAGGATATTGACGATTTGTCCTCGTCCTGACGCATTCAGTTTCTGCGACCCGGAAGCAGATTTCCCGCCCGCATTACCGGATGCAAAATTTTGGGCAGCGAGTTGCGATGAGCCACTCGACGCCGCACCCGTCTTGGATGTCGCCTGTTGATCGGACGGACCCGCGGGCTTTGGCGCCGGGACGGGCGCTACCGGCGTATACGGGACCCCTCCGATACCTAAAATACCCATTGTGTCAGCAGCTCCAAACCGATCATCGGAACATTAACCGTATACATACGATACTCCGCTCCCAATTGCAAAATATTGGTTACCGCAACGGCTTTTGTAAGGGGCGCGGCTGGTATATAGCGGCAGGATGATGTTATTCACACGTCGTCCCTTGAATGAGACCGCAGATAGGATCCAGCCGGTCGTCCTCCCGAGCGGTGTGACGCTGCCGGTCGAAATTCGGCGCAGTGCGCGGGCGAGCCGGATCGCACTGCGGTTGCACCCGTCATTTGCCTCTGTCGAACTTGTGGTGCCGCAGGGAACCTCCGTGGCGCGGGCCGTAGCCTTTCTTGACTCGCGTCGCGGCTGGATTGCGGCGCAGGCAGCAAAACTGCCGCCAAGGATCGATTTCCGGAATGGCGCGGTATTCCCGGTGCTGGGCCGGCCGCATCTGCTGGTCGGGATCGGCAGCGGCACAGGCGGGCGGGTGCCGCCGTTCCGGATTGCCGAAGACCGGGTCGAGGTGACGGGCGCGCCGGAGCATCTGGCACGCCGGACACGCACCGGCCTCGCCCGACAGGCAGCCCTGCTCCTGCGGGACAAGACGCAGACGCTCGCAGCAACGCTTGGTCGCTCAATCACCCAAGTCACAGTCGGCGACGCCAAGACCCGCTGGGGCAGTTGCGCCAGTTCGGGCAAGATCCGGTATTCGTGGCGGCTGATTTTTGCGCCGGAGCCGGTGATGGATTATGTCGTGGCGCATGAGGTGGCGCATCTGGTCGAGATGAACCATTCGCCTCGATTCTGGGCGGTGGTCGAGCAATTACGGCCGGGCCATGCGCCTGAACGCAACTGGCTGAAGCGCCATGGAGCGGAGCTGCTGCGCTATGGCTGAGCTGCGGGCGTGATTAGTTGCAAATCACGGTTGGCTGTATCTACTCGTTCAGCTATACCTCGCCGGGTATGCGGACAGGTTGACGCATGCCGCCAGAAAGCCTTTTTTGCGACCTAATTTTGCCGCTTGCAGCTCTGTATAGTTCAGCCTACGCAGGATGTTGGGCCGGATCGATCCTGCGCACCGCGCTATCGCCGCAAGGCGTACGGGATTGTGGTTTGATCAACTGGCCGTGGAACCAAGTACCCGTCTCGACGGTTCATCTCGCAGCGCCAACAACGTGACCTAACTGGTCCATAATGAGGATAGAAATGCGCATTGCTCCATTATTTAGACCGATCGCTGTAGCGACGGTCATGCTGACCGCGCCGCTCGCGGCTCATGCTCAGATCGGTATCGGCGTTGGGGTCGGTGTCGGCATCGGTGTCGGCGTCGGCGTCGCGGTCCATGTCGCCCCGCCGCCGATCCCGGTTTATGTCCAACCGGAAATTCCCGCGCCGGGCTATCTGTGGACGCCGGGCTATTGGTCATGGGGCGATGACGGTTATTTCTGGGTCCCTGGGACCTGGGTTCAGCCGCCGAGTGTCGGTGTGTTGTGGACCCCTGGCTATTGGGGCTGGCGTGATGGGGCCTATGCGTTCAATGCCGGCTATTGGGGCCCCCACGTGGGCTTCTACGGCGGCATTAATTACGGCTTCGGCTTCGGTGGTGTCGGGTATGAGGGCGGCTACTGGGATCATGGGAACTTCCAGTATAATCGCGAAGTCAACAACATCAACCGTACCGATATTCACAATGTCTACAACAAGACAATCGTGAATAATAACGTCACTCGCACGTCATACAACGGTGGTGAAGGTGGCGTGACGGCACGGGCGACTAAGGAAGAAGAAGCTGCGGCGCACGAGCATCATATCGAACCGACCAAGGAACAGCAGCAGCACGTCGAGATGGCCAGGAATGATCCGCAGACGCATCTTGCGGTCAATCATGGTAAGCCGGCCATTGCCGCGACCGCCAAGCCGGGTGAATTTAAGGGTGCGGGAGTCGTCGGCGCCAAGGACGCCGGCGGCAAGATCAGCCCCGAGCAGGAGCATGCCACCGCAAAGACTGCGGAGGTGGCTAAAACCCATGAAGCGGCAAAGCCGGGAGAAGCGGCCAAGCCCCACGAAGAGGCAAAGCCGGGAGAAGCGGCCAAGCCCCACGAAGAGGCGAAACCTGAGGCTGCAAAGCCCCATGAAGCGGCGAAGCCTGCCGAAGCAAATAAGTCAGGCGCGGCAGTGCCGCACCCGGTAAGTCCGGCAGCCCATCATCCGACCTCTGAAACCCATCCTGCAGCGCCGGCTGCGGAACATGCTGATCATCCGGCCGCCGAGCATCCAGCCGCTCATCCGGCAGCGCCCCATCCGGAAGCCGCCCATCCAGAAGCCGCTCACCCGGAAGCAGCCCATCCGGCGGCTCCCAAGCCGGAAGCGGCGAAGCCACATGCTGAAGAAAAGAAGCCAGAAGAACATTGACCCTATAGACAGCGGGCGCCAGTAAATGGCGCCCGCTTCTCACGACGATGCCACGGGTTAGTTTTGCCCGACAATAATTTCAACGCGCCGTGATTCGAGCGAATCAAGCTTATACTCGACTGAGCCTTCGGCGCGTTTCGAAAGTCTCTCGGTAGGAATGCCCGCCTTAACCAACTCGTCCATGACGATCTGCGCGCGCAGCGCCGATAAGTCCCGATTGGCCTGCGGACTCCCTTCCGGGTCGGCAAAGCCGAGCACTGTAACGGGCGCTGCTTTGTCATGCTGTGCCAAACTGGCCGCTGAGGTGATGACCTCATGCGCGCTATCATCGAGCGCCGCCGATTCCTTCTGAAAGAAAATCAGGTAGCGCTGCTTTTCCGGCGGCTTGTGGATGCAGGCAACGAGCGCCATCGACGCCCCGAATACCAAAATCAGCCGGCGCGAAACCGTAACCATGAGCTCAAATCCTACCTGAAAAACCGAAAAGCCCTATGCTGGCCAGTTGGCCAGAAGGTTGTAGACGTTGAGCGTGCCGATGCCTGTTGCAAAGTCCCAACCAAGGCCGGATGTATAAGCCCCTTTATAGCTGGTGCCGCTGATCGACAGACTGCCGTATGTGCCGCTCGGCAGGTAGCAATCAACCGTACCTGTGCAGTTGACGACCATGTCGCCGAAATCAACATCGTAGAAGGTGCAGGACGAAGCGACGCTTTTCCCAAGCGCTGAGATGCACTTGGCATTGCCCTTGCTGCCATATTCGCTGGCGGCAAGTTCATAATACACGGGGTTCGGATTTCCCTGGAGGTCATTCTCGTTCTCATTCACCAGAGCCTGAATGCCGGCCATGATCGGCGATGCGAAGGACGTACCACCGGCTCCCGACCAGTTAATCGGTGCACCCGTACAGGGCGTGCCATCAGCCGGATCAGAGTCGCAATAGATGTAGAAGTGATTCCAGATACCGTCTGCGGCAAACAGCGAGACGTCCGGGATGTCGCGCACCCTATCGGTCGGATTACCGAGGATTTTTTGCCAAGATGGCTTTGGATAACCTTTGCAGGTGCCGCTGACGATTCCCGATATTGAGGGATTGCCGGTGGCGCAACCGCTGGGTCCGCCGCTGCCGGAGGCCGTTGTCAGATAAGATCGGCCGTTGGAGCTGTTGCAGAAGCCACTGTTGCCATCGGTCGTGCTGTAGCCGTTTGCTGCTGCGATCAGCATGCTGGCACAGGAATCATTCCACGGGATTTCAGGGATATAGGATTTAGCCGAACCGTAAGTGCTCGTGTTAGCGTGGCCCCAGTAAGTGGAATTCTTACTAGAATAAGAGTCGCTGAAATCTGTACCGCCGACCGCAACATTATAGGGCGTGGTGGCGAAAGCGCTGACGCCGATGCCGTGCGTGGCATTGGCACTATCGGCATCGCAGCTTGCCGCGCCTTCGTCACCGGCAGCAACGAACACCGATATCCCTTCGCCCGCGGCCTGCTGGTAGGTCGTGTAATAAGCGGCATTCTGCGTTGACCCGTTCTCTGCCTCGCATTCACCATAGCTGATGCTGACGATTGCAGGAGGGTTGGTGCCGTTGACCAGGTTTTGGAGCGCGATCAGTCCGCCGAAAACGGTGGACGTGTCGCTGCAGGATGCCAGCTCGATGGTGGCGCTCGGTGCCGCAGCACTGGCCCATTCGGCATCGAGTATGGCTTCACCTTCAGCGTCGTTCACGCCGGGATTGCTGCATCGGCTGCTGCCGGTTGGATGAACCTGTTTTATGCGGCCAGATGTATAGGTAGAGAGGCCGAATTTCGATCGAAATCGGGCCCAGTCGCTAAGGTTGTAAACGTTGGTATCCTCAATCACCACGATGGTCTGACCGGTTCCCGTGACGCCTGCGGCAAATACCGGATTGAAATTGTAAATCGTCGCAAGATCGGCCGGTACGACTGCATATTGCGTGGTGCCACCGGCGGGCTTGGCGGTGTAGTCGGTGCGGCGCTTGAAATTCGTATGCGGCCGGAAATCGTTGAGGGACGTCACGCCGGCCACCACGTCCGACAAGGCAGCCGGAATTTGCGGATCGCTCATATTGGCGATGTGGGTTTTGCCGGCGACAGTCAGGCGATGCATGTCCGTGTGGAAAGCGCTGTTAACCTCGGCTGCGGTGCCGGAGAAATCGATCGTCATACGGCTGGTGGAGATACCGTTCACGGAAAAGCCGTGTGAGGTCAACCAAGCGCTGATCGCAGCGATATCCGTTTGGGCCGGGCCGTAAGTCTCGCCAAATTGCGCAGCGCTCAGCCAGTGGTGGAAGTTCGGCGAAGTGCGGTCGTGCAGGCTGTCGATATAGCTGACCAGCGACGCTTCAGTTGCCGCAGGGCGCTTCAACAGCAACTGCATGTTCCCGAGCCGGAAACCCGCGGGCAAAGTGCCGCGATCATTCTCGGCGCGCGCTTCAGGGCGAGTGTTGCCCGACAAAGTCACGGTGAGCCGGTCATTAATCGGCTCGCTGACTGTGGCGGGGGCTGCCGCAACGGCCGCCTGGCCGCAGCAAAAGACGGCGGCAAATAAGACTGATCGTGCGAAATCCCCGACGGTCATGGCGTTGTTCCTTGGCGGACTAGATCGGCTTTGCCTTTGGCCCGCGCTTGCGCGGCGCGACGGCACGACCTGTAGCATGCTCAACATCGTGGATGAACTGTTTATCGCCGAGCGGTCTTCCCGTGCGTTCGCCCGCGCGGATTGTCTCCATCATTGTCTCTTCAGGCCCGCTCGTTAGAAGATCGGCCCAGGCTATCGGGGACAGGCCGAGCGCCTCGATCTTGGTCAGCCCATCGGGCCGGCCTGTGAGATGCGCCCGGGCGCTCGACCACGGCCAATCGATCGGCTGGGCAACCAGTCCGGCCCGAACGGGATTGAGATCGATATAGCGAGCCGCTGCAATGCTATGGCGTTCGTCCATCGGACACGAGGCAAATCGACCTTGCCACAAATAGCCTCGCCAGTTTTCACGCAAATTGATGTGCCGGGCATAGCGCCGATGCGCCTCGGCGAGCGCCGCCCGCAGCGATCCGGGCTCCGGCGGAATGAGAATGAGATGGACATGATTAGGCATGAGGCACCAGGCCAGCACGTCCACGCCTTCCTGCACGGTGAAGTCCTTAATCAGCTCCAGATACTTGCGATAATCCTCGGCGCCAAAAAATACCGTCTGACGTCTATTGCCCCGCTGCGTGACGTGATGCGGGACGTTTGGAACCACGATGCGAGCGATGCGGGCCATGATGGAGCATGATAGGGCAGCGCAACGCAGCCGTCAATTTAGTATAGCGTCCCCAAAATAAAAACGGGGACGCTATACTAAACTCCGTAGCGGGCGCTGGATTCCAGCGTGAGGCCCAAGCCGACTGAGCCGAATCGATCGCCCTCGATGGTTCTGGCGTCGGGCACAGCAGCGAGGATTGCCTCGCGAACATTGCGCAGCAGAGTCGAGCCGCCGGTCAGGAACACCGCATCGATATCGCTGGGCTGCAGCCCCGCGGTCCGGATACAGGCGAGCGACAGCGCGCCGATGGCGTCGGCCAGGGAAGCGGTCGCGCGGCGCAGCAGATCTGCAGTGATGGTGGCGGCTAAGTCACTCTCGATCCAATCGAGATCGAGTTCGATCGCATCTTGATCGCCGAGATCGATTTTCGCGCCTTCCACTGCCATAGCGAGCCGATGCCCCGCCTGCTCGTCGATCACGCGGATCAGGCGGTCAATTAAATGTGGCGATGCGGAATTGCGCCGTAGCTGAATCAGATCAGCGCGAACCTGCGGCGTGTAGAGGAAGTTGATCTTTGACCAGGTCGCCAAATCGGTGAACAGCATATTCGGCGTCAGCAATTCTGCACGCCGCATGGCGGAGCGATGGCCGAGCAACCCCATGATGCCCTGCAGCGACAAGGCAGCATCGAAATCAGTACCGCCGATTCGGGCACCATCATTGGCCAGGATATCGCGCCCTCGGTCTGCATGCCGGCGCGCGCCCGATCCCAAACGGACGACCGAGAAATCCGAGGTGCCACCGCCGATATCCGCAATGAGCGCGATTTCTTCCTGTGTCACTTGGCGCTCGTAATCAAGCGCGGCAGCGATCGGTTCATATTGGAACGACACCTCGCGGAATCCGACCGACCGCGCAATATCGGCGAGCGCCGCTTCGGCGCGGCGGTCGGCCTCGTCATTGCCGTCAACGAAATGCACCGGTCTGCCATGGACAACCTTTGTGAGTTCGTTTCCGCAGACCAACTCGGCACGGCGCTTGATCTCGCCGAGGAGCCGCGCGAGCACGTCGCGAAAGCCGATCCTATTGCGCTGCAGCAATGTATCCTGATCGATCAGATCGGTGCCCAGAACCGATTTCAGCG
>Ga0116226_10001433_pt1 | contig 20682 bp, 16 predicted proteins | sample S1TSphfallax_FD_89692 | JGI IMG/M metagenome (GOLD analysis project Ga0116226, IMG submission 89692) | Host-associated microbial communities from peat moss isolated from Minnesota, USA - S1T2_Fa - Sphagnum fallax MG | ecosystem: Host-associated > Plants > Peat moss > Unclassified | place: USA... | reverse complement strand
CCTCGAAGGCGCAAAGTGGCTCGCGATCGTGCTGATGGCCTGCAGTCATGCGGGCATGGCCCTGGGTGGCGAGTGGCTTTGGCCCGCCTTTTGGATCGGCCGGGTGTGCGCGCCGATCTTCTGTTTCGTGATCGTCGCCCGGTTGGCTGAAAAGCCTTTGCAGCGAGCCCCTCGCTATGTCGTGCGCCTGGTGGCCTGGGGCCTAGTGGCGCAAATTCCCTACTCGGCCTGGACCAGGAATTACGGCTTCCATTTCAACGTGCTTCCTACACTGGCGTTTGGGGTCGCGCTTATATGGATATGGGAGAAGGGCTATAAACCCGTCGCGGTAGCCCTGGCAGCCGGCTTCATTCTCGCCGCCGGCTATGTCGATCTCGGCCTTATCGCTCCCCCGGTTCTTTTGGCGGGCTATGTGCTCTATCGACGCTCGCCGACTGCAGCAGCCCTGATGATCAGCCTGGGATACTTAGCGGCCCTCGCCTATGCACGCCCAGCGGAACCTGTCGCTCCGATCATTTGCATGCTCGTGACGCCCCTGATTGCCTGGTGCTCGCTGTTCTCGGCGCGATTGGCCCGGCTGCCCGGATGGACTTTCTACGCGTTCTACCCGGTCCATATAGGACTGATCTACCTCTGCTTCGGCGCCCTCCCGGCGCTTGAAAGCTGACTCCTAAACCGAGGGAAACATCGGGAACACGCTGGATCGGCAAAGGCCATTCGGCAATAATCCGCCGCATGATCGGCACGATTCGCTCCTTTTTATACCTTTTTGTATGCCTGCAGATGCTATGCCTGCTGTCGGCATCGTGGCCTGCGCGGGTCATGGCCGAAACCGGCGACCCGTCCGGTCCCTGGGATAAGCTGACGACACCTTTCTTCCATCACCTCTCGGTCCCCAAGGACTTGCCCAGCGCAGGCAGCGCCATTGTCCAGGATCAAGAGGGTTTCATCTGGATCGGCACCCAGGGCGGCCTTGTGCGCTGGGACGGTTATCGGCCCAAAGTTTTTCGCCATGATGCGGCGGACCGCTTCAGCCTTCCCCACAATCTGGTGAACGGCCTGGTCGTCGATAAGCATGGCGCCCTGCTGGTCGCCACCAGCAACGGCGTGGTTTCCCGCTTCGATCCAGACACTGAGCACTTCCTCCCTCTGCCGGCGACGAATACTGGTACTGCAATCTATGCGTCCTTCATCCAGGACAGCGAGGGCGGGCTCTGGCTCGGAAATGCCAACGGCCTTTCCTACCTGGAACCAAACGGAACGCGATGGGAACCGATCCAGCTTCCGAACCAGATGAGGGTCTGGACCCTGCTGAGCGGTCACGACGGCAGTATCTGGGCCGGCACCGACCAGGGTCTGGTGCATCGCCTGGACGGCACGACGACCTTCGCAGAAGTCAAGCGCGAGGGCCCGGGCGCCCCGCTTCTGCAGGCTAATATCCGCTCGCTGCTCGAGACCGAAAGCGGTGAGATCTGGTTTGGCACCAATGACGGGCACATCGGAGCATTGCCGACGAGCGGCCCGGTTAAGCAGGTGGAAATGCCGCGTCCCAGCAGCGCCGTGATGCAGATGATCGAGGCTCACAATGGCATCGTCTGCGCCGGAACCGCCGGAACCGGTCTGGTCTTCCTCGACGAGGCGACAGACAAGCCGACACAAACGGTGAAATTCGATCCGCTGCGGGTCAGCGGCCTGGCCGAAGACTTCATCTATGCTCTGCGGAAGGACAAAGTGGGTGGCATTTGGATCGGCCATCTTCAGGGTGTCGATTACATTCCGCCTTCCAATGGTGCCTTTCAGTCGCTGCTGCCCTCCGACACAGCTCCCTCTGCCTTGTCAGGGTCCCATGTCACCGCGATAGGGACTAGTGCGGATGGAAAAGTCTGGATCGGTAAGGAAAACGGCGTCGATCTGCTCACCCTCGCCGGCGATCGCTTCACCCTGCTGCAAGGGAAGAACCAGGAAGGCGACAAGCTACCGCCAGCCCTGGTCTATGCCATCAAAACCACCGCCGACGGCACCACCTGGATCGCCACGGCTCAGGGCCTGTACCAGCATCAGAACGGCAAGCTCCAACGATTTCAGCCGCTGGGGGACGCGCCAGTTCGCGCCCTGCTGCCCGACGATGGCGGACTATGGATCGGGCTCGAGCGCCGGGGCCTGATGCGGTACGACTTTGCCACGAAAAGCCTGGTCTCCTTCCAGCATGACGCCGCCGATCTGAATAGTATTTCTGATAATTTCGTGCTGGGCCTGCTGCGAGACCCCAAGCATGGACTGTGGATCGGTACCCAGCACGGCCTCAATCTCCTCGATGGAAGCGGCTTTCACAGTTTCTTCCACGATCCCGCCAACCCAGACAGCCTGCAGTCGGACACGGCGATCGATTTGCAGCTTGATGGGCGCGGGCGTCTGTGGATCGGCACCCATGGCGGTGGTATCGCCATTCTCGACGGAGAGCCGCTGGGCCAACATCGCTTCCTGCAAATTCGCCAGACTGATGGCTTGCCCAATGACAATGTCGGCACCCTGCTGACCGATCTCGACGGCAAGATCTGGGTCAGCACCGACTCCGGCATTGCCAAAATCGACCCGGATAGCCTGACCGCACAATCCTTCACCGGAGCGGATGGGCTGGCCGTCACCGCCAATTTCATCAATTCAGGAGTGCGGATGCCCGACGGCACGCTTCTATTCGGCGGCGTAGGCGGCGCCACCGTGATTCATCCGAAGCGCACCACGCACTGGACACTGATGCCGCCAGTCGTGGCCACCTCGATCCGCATCGGCCAGCGCGACGTTCCCGCCTCCCGATCCGTGACACTGACACCCGAGGATAACAGCTTGCAGGTCGAGTTCGCAGCCCTCGACTACACCGCTCCTGAGCGCAACAAATACGCCTACAAGCTCGACGGTTTCGAGCGCGATTGGGTATCCACTGACTCGGACCACCGGCTGGCCGCCTATACTAATCTTCCGCCGGGCAATTACACGCTAATGCTGCGAGGATCCAACCGAGCCGGACTGTGGGCGGATCCGCCCACCCGGATTTCGGTGACGGTCCTGCCCGCCTGGTACCAGACATGGCTATTCAAGGCAGCCCTGGCCGCCATCGGGATCTTGGCCTTGGTAATCCTGGTCCGCAGCCGTACCGCCTTGCTCCGGCGGCGGCAGAAGGAGCTCGAGGGTCAGGTTGCCCAACGCACGTCGGAAATCGCCAGCCTGCTCCACAATTCTGGTGAAGGATTCCTGTCCTTCGGTGGCGATCTGACGATCGACCGGCAATACAGCAAGGCATGCGAAATCTTTCTAGGCGAGTCGCCGGCCGGCAAATACGCGCCCGCGCTGCTGTTCGCGGAGAATCCGCAACATGCCGCCTTCTTGACTGAATCGGTACCCGCCGCCCTCGGCTCACCGAATAGCTATAAACGTGATCTGATCCTTAGTTTGCTGCCTAAGGAAATTGACCGGCGTGGCCGCCGTCTCAAAACCCACTATGCGGTGCTCGAGAATGGGCATCTTATGGTCGTGCTGCGTGACGTGAGCACCGAAAGGCGACTGGCCGAGCGCGTCGCCAGCGAACACCGAAGACTGGGGCTTATCGTCGCCGCAGTGACCGACAGCCGCGATTTCTTCGATACGCTGCACGCCGCCCAGAACTTCATCGAGCAGGACATGAAAGCCTATCTGGCCTCCTATGAAACACCGGCGCTCGCCCTGCAGGACGTCTATCGCCGGATTCATACTTTCAAGGGAGAATTCAACCAGTTCAGTTTTGAGAAACTGCCCGATGTTCTGCACGAATTGGAGGGCCGTCTCGACGAATTGCGGCGCTCACCCGAAACAATCACGCGCGGGTCGATCGAGGAGGCCATCAGCAGAGCCAATCTTGGCGTGGTGCTTGAACGCGATCTCGGGGTGGTTCGAAAAGCGCTCGGGGAGGATTTCCTCAGCAAGGGCGGACAGGTCAGCATGACTCTCGACCAGGCTGCCAAGATCAAGAGTCTCGCTGACCGCTGGCGCCGAGGAGAGCCGATCGATCTGCGACAGCCCGCCATACGGCAACTGCTCGATGAAATCGACAAGATTGGTAGCATTTCGCTGCGCGCGGCGCTATCGAGTTACGATCAGACCATCGCCCAGGTTGCCCTGCGGCTGGAAAAGGAGGTCGCCCCGCTCGTCATCCTCGGGAACGGCGACGTCTGGATGGATCCCGACATCTTCGGCCCCTTCCTGCGTTCCCTTATTCACGTCTTTCGCAATTGCGTCGTGCACGGTATCGAGGCTCCCGATAAACGAATCGAAGACGGCAAGGAGGAATTCGGCAAGATTTTCTGCGACATAACCACAGAAGGCGATGAGCTTTTCCTCGTCATAGCGGACGACGGCATGGGTCTCAATCTGGATGCGCTGCGCGCCCATTTGGTGAACTCCGGACTGGCCGCTCCGGAAGCCGTCGCGGCCCTGTCGGATCAGGCCGTGGCAGACTTAATCTTCCAGGATCACGTCTCGACCTCTGGTGAGACCAATCAGTGGGCCGGGCGGGGCATCGGCTTGGCCGCCGTTCGCCGCGAAGTCGAGGCGCTAGGGGGAAGTGTTGCCGTCGAGACCCATCAAGGCCAGGGAACACGTTTCCTATTCCGCATTAAATGGCGCCGACAGCGCGTGCACCAGGCCGCGCAATAGGTCTATACCGGCGCATCCTCAAGGTCGGGCGCCCAGATGCTCTCAAAATATTGCAGCAGTCTCGGCACCGCGCAGGCCAGCGGAATATAGCCGTCCGTGCCCTTCACACACACGCCATGCTCGATACCCCATCGGGTCGTGTCACTGTCGACGCCGTGAAACGACAGGGCCACGCTGGCCTGCTCGGCGCTTATCTGCTGCATCAGCGACGTGCCGGGCAGCCCCCGAGTATCGATCAACATGAATACGCCCTCGGCAATCTCGACGACCTCCAGGCAAGGAGGAGCGCTGCCCGCAGTACGCTCCCACCTCTCGCGCCAGCGCAAGATCGCCTCGGCCAATTGGCGCATCACATCGCTCTTGGCGGTTGTCATGCCGGCGCTCGGGCTTTGAAAGTGATAGGCGAGGTCGGCGACATAGTCGCAGCCGGGAAAAGCTTCAGCATAGGCCGGAGCGGGATGCAGTTCCGTGACGCCGAATTGGGCGGGACTTTCGAAATAGGGGCTGAAGCGATCGAAATTCAGCGCGTAAAGTCCAGTCGGCGGCTCCAGGTGCATCAAAAGGGGCGCAAGATGCAGGACTTCCTCGTACCAGCCCTCGCGGTCGCCCGGAAACCCGCTCAGCATGTTCCAATCCACCTGAAGCCCGACCGAGCGGGAATAGCGCAATAGGGCGATGTTCTGCTTCCGGCTGGTCCCCTTCTTCATCAGGCGCAGAAGATCGTCTTGCAGGGCCTCAATGCCCGGCTGTATCCGCACCACGCCGGCAGCCTGCAGCGATAGCACCTTGTCGAGCGAGATGTTGGCCTTCTGCTCATAGAAGATTTCGAGCCCGAGATCGGCCTCGGCGAGCAGAGGAATCAAGGTGCCAAAGAAGGAGTGTGGCATGATGTTGTCGGTCATCTCGATCTTGCGGATGCCCGTCTTAGCGGCCAGTTCGGCAAGTTCGGCGACCACCTTCTCCGGCGCCTTCTCGCGGTAGCCGATGCCGCTGCCATTGAGACCGCAGAATGTGCAATGGTGCTTCTGACCCCACCAGCAACCCCTGCTGGTTTCGTAGGAAATCTTGATGTCGCCGGCACGCCGCAGAATGGAATTGGGCAGCCATGCTTCGAACTGCGCGAAGAATTCTGCGTAATCGGGCGACGGCACCGCGTTCAGGTTGTCGTTGGGCGCGGAAATGACGATCCCTTGCGTGGAAAATTTATCAGGATCGTCCAGATAGGCGGCGAACGCTCCTTCGCTTTCGCCGGAAAAGACCAGATCGATCTCCGGCACGAAACGTTTCATTGCCGGAGCCATCTGCCCGTCGCAATTGGCGCCACCGACGACCAGCCGGGCGCCGGGAACGGCCCTCCGGCAGGCCTTAGCCAGGATCGCGACGCCGTTGGTCTGCTCGAACGTCGAGGAAAAGCCGATGACGCTGTAAGGCTGGGAAGCAACCATCGAGACGACCTCGTCAAGCCAGCTGTCAATGCCTCGCCGGATCGCCTCAATGGTCAGTTCGGTGTATGGAACATTTCTGACAAAGGCTGCTTGCGCGATCTCGCCGTTCAGGCTGCGCAGCATCCCGTCGGGAATTTGCGTCCCGAGCGGAAGACCCATGATCCGCTCTCCCAACAGTTCGAGCGTTCCGAATGTGGTAATGCACATATAGGCGATTTCGCCGACATGTGCCGCGAACGCAATATTACTGTAGAAGACATCCACGGAATGGCCCTGCTGCCGAGCGACCGCCTGCACAACGTGAACGCCGAGAGACGGCCGATCAAGCCCACCAAAAGGAGGAACGATCAGCAGGGCACGCATTACCGAACCGTATCAGATGACGGGGTCAGGACTTTGGCCCGGCAGCCATGATGCCGACATTCCAAACATTGCCTGCGTCGCCGTTGCCCTGCACTTTGTCGGTCAGCTGCTTCTTGGCAGCTTCCGGCAGGATCAGACCCTTGCCCTCTAGATAACCGACCGGATCGGCCTGGAATTTCTTCGCCTCTTCCGGGTCCTTGTTCAGTGTTTCTTCGATTTCTTTCAGATTAACCATGTACTGCCCCCAAGATTATTAAAAGTTGCCATCACCTAGAGAATCTATCGCCATGCGTTTTTCCCGTAAAGACAGGAAATGGCAAAAATATGTTAAATTTCAAATTCCTGACGTGCGCCAAGCCAGCCGAACCAACTCCTCATCCCCTGCTCCCTTGGCCAGATCCTTGCGGCCCAGCGGCGTGCCGGCAATGTTTACCGCCCCGCCTTCGCGCTCTAGCTGGCGGAAGAAATACTCGCTGCACCACACCTGGTTCGGCGTCACGACCGGCTCGATCCGGGCGACATGGTCAATGCCAGCGCCCGCCACGTCGATGATACGGCTGTCCTTCTCGGTCACCGAGACCTTGTTAACATCGAGCGCGATGCGGATCGCCAGCGGATCGTCGAAGCCGATCTGCTTCCAGTTCAAGGCCTGGAAGTAATCGCGGAAATCCAGCGCCGCCTCGGCCATCTCGGTGACGTCGTTGCCGCACAGGAAGAAACCGTCGCCGGTGAACTGGTCGAACATGATCTGGCATTTCGAGCGGATGGCGCTGACACGGCCATGCAGCACCGAATGCAACTGAGTCTTCAGCGTGTCGGCGTGAATCCGAGAGGAATTGACCACATCGCCCATCACCAGCGCGCATAGCCTGGTATTGGGCCGGGCGAAGGGTGCTAGGGCGACGACCTTTTCGATGACACGCTCGATCTCGTCCTTATCTGCGGGTTTGCGCACATAGCCCTTGGCCCCGGCATTGACCGCCTCGACCACCTTCATGTCCATCTCGTGCGAGGTGACCATGATGATGATGGCATCGGGATAAGACGACAAAATGCGCCGCACCGCCTCGATTCCGTCCATGTCGGGCATGGCCACATCCATGGTGACGAGATCGGGCAGGCAGCTGGGATAGAGCGAAACGGCATCCGCGCCAGTGCGGGCGGTTTGCACGACCTTGTGGCCGAGCATGCCGAGAATCTGGGTGAGTCGTTTGGTCGACAGGCTGGAATCGTCGACCACCATGATATTCAAAGCTTCCATGGGTCGCTTCTAACCCTACCCCCGCCCCTCGTCCTGTCCCCAAATGAGGACGGCCCCCCAGAGAATAGGGGGAAATTAACAGTATTCAACGTCGAGAATAACTGTGAAATTCAATAAATTTGCATCCGTCCACAGGCTACATATTTGTGACGCCCATTTCCAGAGCCAAGGAGGTGTGATGAGCGCGGCGCTGACGATACGAGACCTGATCAAATCCTATGACGGCGTGCGCGCCGTCGATCATCTGTCGCTGGCCATCGAGCCGGGGCAGATCTATGCGCTGCTCGGCCCCAACGGCGCCGGCAAGACCACCTCGCTGCGGATCGTCGCCGGCCTGCTGGCGCCCGACTCCGGCTCGGTGTCGATCGCGGGGATCGACTGTCTGGCCGACCCGATCGCCGCCAAGCGCATCACCGCCTGGCTGCCCGACGAACCGATGGTCTATGACGCGCTCGACGTCGAGGAATATCTCGCCTTCATGGCCGGGCTTTGGCAGGTCGAGAAAAGCACCGCGGAGAAGCGCGCCGAGGAATTGCTGGCCCTGCTCGATCTGCATGAGGTGCGGCGCCAGCGCATCGGCGGCTTCTCGCGCGGGATGAAGCAGAAGGCCGCGCTGGCCGGCGCGCTGATCCACGATCCGAAGCTGCTGATCCTCGACGAACCGCTGACCGGCCTCGATGCCAGCGCGGCACGTCAGGTCAAGCGGCTGCTGGGCGAGCGAGCCCGCCAGGGCTGCACGGTGGTGATGACCACCCATATCCTCGACGTCGCCGAACGCATGGCGGACCGTATCGGCATCATCGCCAAAGGCCGCTTGCGCGCCGAAGGCAGTTTCGACGAGCTGCGCCAGCAATCGGGCGGCACTGGCACGCTGGAAGATGTGTTCCTGGCCCTGACCGAGGCGGCGCAATGATGGCGCCGGGCTCGACTCTCTGGCTGATGGCGCATGAGTTGCGCCTGGCCTGGCGGGCCGGCGGCGACAAGAGTCGCTGGGCGCGGCTGGTGCTGTTCGGCGTGATGCTGCTGTTCATCGGCGGCGCCGGCTGGCCACTCGGCCAAGTGTTGCGCGATCATCAGCCGCCCCTCAGTGCCATCGCCGTACTGGCGGTGGCGCTGATGTTCGGTTTCGTGACCGTCATGGTCTTCACCACGGCATTGTCGTTTGTCGCCGCCAGCTTCGTCGATCGCGGCGACATCGACCTGCTGCTCAGCAGCCCCCTGCCGATGCGGCGCCCGTTGACGGTTCGGCTGGTGGCGGCGGCGCTGCGCAGCATAGCACTCTGGATGTTCCTGTTCGGGCCGCCGGTGGTGATCATCGCCTGCGTCGCCGGGCCGCGTTGGCTCGGTGGCTTGGCGCTGTTGGTCACCGCCGCCTTGCTTGGCACCACGGCGGCCAGCTTGCTGGCACTCGGCATGTTCCGGGTGCTGGGCCCCAAGCGGGTCAAGACCACGGCGACCATCATCACCGCGCTGTCCGGCCTGACCATGGGGCTGCTGCCCGCCCTGTCGAATGTGCGAATGCCCGGAACCGCCCCTCTCGCCGCGCAATTGTTCAAACACGCCGCGGACCTGCCGGCCCTCGCGCCGGATGGCCTGCTCGCCCTGCCCGCCCGCGCCGCATTCGGCGATCCGCTGGCGGCCGCACTCTTGCTGGGGCCCGCGCTCGCGGTGTTTCTCGGCTCCACCTGGCTGCTTGCCCCCGCCTTCTCGGTCGTCGCCACCCGCGGCGAGAGCGTCGGCCGCCCCACCGCGAGCAAGGCGCCGCTGCGCGGCTTCGGGACACGGCTGTACCCGCTCCTGCTGATCAAGGACTACCGCCTGCTGCTGCGCAATCACGCGCTTTTGCTGCAGATCCTGGCCCGCAGCATCGCCTTCGTCCCGCTGTTGGCGATCAATCTGTCCCGGGCGGGACATGGCATCTCCTTCGCCCAGATCGCGCTGGCGGCGACCTTGGTGCTGGGCCAGGTGGGCGGCGCCCTGGTCTGGGCCTTCATCTGCGCCGAGACCCAGCCCGACCTGCTGGCCAGCGCGCCTTTGCCAGCCCGCCTGGCCCAACGCTCGCGCCTCGCCGCGGCGCTGATGCCGGCCCTCGCCCTGGTGCTGCTGGTCGCCGCTTTCGTTACGATACACTCGCCGCGGGCCGGACTCGCCATCCTGGTGATGGCGAGCGCAGCCTGCCTGTCCTCGGCGACGATCAATGCGATGGCCAAGGCGTCGCAGGCCCGCCGCAGCGCCTGGGGAAACGCCCCCCGCCCCTCCACCGGCGCCGTCATTGCCGATATGATCGGCTGCGGCTTCTGGTGCGGTGCCGCCTATTTGCTCAGCACCGGCTCGATCTGGACCGCGCTGCCGGTCTGGCTGGCGCTCTCCACCGTCTGGCTGTGGCGGGAAATCGTCCGCCGCGAGGCATGAAGTAACGTTTCAGGAGATCACCATGGTCCGCCCGTCCTTCGTTCTGGCCTGCGCCTTGCTCGCTCTTCCAGCAATGGCCGAGACCAGCCTTCATCTCGACCAGCAGGCGCAGAAGACCGTACCGCGCGACCGTCTGCAGGCGGAACTCCGCGTCGAGGCCAGCGGCCCCGACAGCCGCAGTGTGCAGGACGAGGTCAATCGCCGGATGGGCAGTGCCCTGGCCAAGGCGCGCAAATCGGCGGCGCTGACCGTGCAGAGCGGCGGCTATTCGGTCTATCGCGAGCAGCCGCCCAAAGGACCGGAGGTCTGGCACGCCACTCAGAGCCTGAGCGTAACCTCAAAGGAGTTCGACGCGGTGCTGAAACTGTCGGGCGATCTGCAGACTGACGGGCTGGTGATGTCGAGCCTGCGCTTCTATCTGGCACCCGAGACCCTGCGCGCCGCGCAGAGCGACTTGACGGCGCAGGCCCTGTCCTCGTTGCGCGACCGCGCCAACGAAGTCGCCGCCGATCTGGGCATGAGCGTGGCGCAATATAAGGACGTCATGGTCGGCAATGCGAGCGAGGGATTCGAAGGCCGCCGGCCGATGATGATGATGGCCAAGGCCGCTTCCGCGCCGCTGGCGGTCGCGCCGCCGGAAGCGGAAGGTGGGGATTCTACGATTACCCTCACAGTTCAGGCCGAGGTTATTTTAAGCGACAAGGCGCGTTAGGACCTCACCCGACATTGGCCCCGACCCGCAGCCATTTGGTGACGATCCATTTCTCGCCCGCCTCGACCGGCGTGCCGGCATGCTGAACACGCTGATCGATGGCATGGGCGCCGTCGATATTGTCGAAATAGAGCGCGCGCCCCGGCACCGCCGCCACCGTCAGGCCCGATAGCCAGGGAAACTGGGTGGCCCCGCCCCGTTCCGGTCGGTTGAGATAGAAGATGATGGTGGCGGCGCGTTGCCCACCCGCCTTCATATGCACGGCGCTGCCCGACAAGGCGGGATCGAACCAGTCGTAATGGGCGCGATATTCGTCGCCCGGTCCGTAATGGATCAGCTGAAACCCCTCGCCATTCTCGACCGGCCAGTTGATCAGCTTGGCGATGCGATCCTCGATGCGGGCAATGAGATCGGTCTGTCCCCGGGTGAAGCTGGTGAAGCGGCCGCGCCGCGCCTCATGCACCACATCGCCGCCGCTATCGGGATCGACCACGGTGATGGCGCGCAGCTGTTCCTTGCCCAGTTCGATGAAGGCGGCGCATTCCGCCGGGCTCAGCATATCCTCGATCACCGCGACCCGCGGGCTCTCCAGCCACATCGAGCGGCGCAGGCGGTGGCCGTCGATCTCGGCGAAATCGCCGTCGAACCGCAGCTCGGGCAGGGATTTGGTCTCGAGCGGCCTGGCCAGCTTGTCGGCGGCCTCGCGGATCGCCGCATTGGCGGCGCCCGGCGCCACAACCCGATGCTCGACCAGCTGTTTCAGTATATCGGCCGGGTTGCAGCCGCGCTGGACATTTTCCAGTACCCAGTCCTGCCAGTCCTGCGGCAGCTGCGCCAGCATGAGGTTTCCTTCCGAGACTGAGACGGCTATGAGCGTAAGGAGACTGGCTCGCCCCTGTCAATCGCGCGCCGACGCCACCAGGCCAACGGCAGATAGCCGAGAATGACTCCGCCGATGGCGGCGACGCTCCACAGCAGCAGCGGCAGTTCCGAAACGCTGGCGACCCAGGCGCAGAACAGGATCGATCCCACCGCCAGCCCTCGCGCGACAAGGCGCCAGCGCGGCGGGCGCTCGGCGGACAGGCGGATCAGCGCGGCGCAGGCTGCTGAATAGAGGAACATGCAGAGGATCACCGAGATATCGGCCACCACGGTGAATTGGCGGGCCAGATTGGGGCTGGCGGTGGCGATTGCGGCCACGCTCATCAGCGCACCATTGAACAGCAGATTGGCCAGCGACGGTCCGCCATTGCGGCGTTTGGGCGTGCGGCGCAGGAGAAGCCCGAGCACCTCCTCGGCGCCCCAGGTTTCGGCGCTGACCAGGATCCAGCCGCCCACCGTGCCCGAGGCCTTCAGCATGGCGCAAAGTGCTACGATGGCGGCCAGCGAGGCGCCGACCAGCGGGCGGGCGGCATCGGCGAAGGGCGCGCTGGAAGCGGCGAGATCGGCGGCCGGAATGATGCCCATGATGGCGGCGCAGGCCGCCACATAGACCACCGCGGCAATCGCCAGCCCGCCCAGCGTCGCGCGCGGCACGTCGCGTACCGGATTCCTGACCAGGGGGGCGACGATATTGGCGCTCTCGATGCCGAGGAAGGCCCAGAACACCATCACCACCGATTGCGGCATGGCGTCCCAGAAAGGCTTGCCGGTGACGTTCCACGAGGCGGTGAAGATGGCGGGGTCGAAATAGAACCAGCCGCCGAGGGCGACCAGCAGCACGGGGGCCAGGCCGATCAGCAGGGTGCCGCCCTCGAAGCGGGCGACGAAGCGCGGGCCGACGATATTGGCGGCGGTGAACAGCCACAGCACGCCGACCGTGAAGAAGGTCGCACCGGGCGGCGTCGCCAGTCCGGGCAGGAAATAGGCGACATAGCCGGTTACCGCCAGGGCGATGGCGACATTGCCGGTCCAGCAGGCGAACCAGTAGAGCACGCCCCAGATGAAGGCGCTGCCCGGCCCGAACGCCTCGCGCACATGGGAGATCAGCCCAGTGCCGTGCGGGCGCAGGATGGTCAGCGCCGAAAAGGCCAGGGCCAGCAAGGCCGCCCCGCCCACCGCCACCGCCCAACCGAGAATAGAGATCGACCCGACCGCGCCGAGGCTCGACGGCAGCAGATAAATACCGGATCCGATCATATTGCCGGCCACCAGCATGGTCGCCAAAAACGCACCGAGCTTTTTCGCCCCAACCACAGATGTCATGACCCCCCCGAATCGGTGACACATCACTGTAACGGGGTTCCTGAACGCTGTCCTTGGCTAAGATCTGCAGGCGTGATGGCGGATGGGACTTACGGGACGGCGCGGATCGACGCTGAAGGGCGGTTCACGGCGAGCGCGGCAGCGGCGGCTGAGACGGATCGTCGGCCAGGGCGCGCTGCACCAGCACCATGTCCGACCAATGGCCATATTTGAAGGCGACCGCCTGCAGCAATCCGGCCCGCCGGAAGCCGCAGGCCTCGTGCAGCTTGAGCGACGCCTCATTGGCGGCGTCGACATAGCCGATCAGCTGGCAGTAACCCTCTTTCGTGCAAGCCTCGATCAGGGCCGGCAGCAGGCGCCGTCCGATCCCGGCCCGCATATAGTCCGGGTGGATATAGATCGAATGTTTGAGGGTGAAGAGATAGGCCGGCCGTTTGCGAAACGGCACGGCATAGGCATAGCCCGCCACCTCGCCGCCGACATCGGCGACCAGATGCGGCAGCTTTTTCTTCTTCATGTTCTTGCGCCGGGCTTTCAGATCCTCTTCGCGCAAGGGTTCGTCGGCGAACGCCCCCAACTCGCCGACGCCCTGCGAAATGTGGTGGCGATAAATCGCCAGCATGGCGGGCACGTCGTCCTCGCAGGAATTTCGGATCACGATCTCATGGGTTGCGTCGGGCATTCTTACTCTTTGACGACATAGGTATAAAAGCGGATCGACCCGTCGGGCTCGATCTCGCGATAGAGACCCTGAATCTCGGCTTCGAAACCGGGGAACAGATTGGCACTCTTCTCGAACATCTTGAGATAGTCGAGCATCGGCTTGGCCCGCGCCCCCAGACGCTCGCCCGGCACGATGGTGGCGATGCCGGGCGGATAGACCACCCACAATGTGGTGGCGATGCGGCCTTCGACCTCGTGAATCGGCAGATAATCGACTTGATTGCGGGTCAAGAGATTGACCGCCTCGACCGGACGCATGACCATTTCCGGCAGATGATCGGGCGAGAATTGCGCTTTTTGCAGCGCGCTGACATTGGCGCCCTTGAAGAAATCATGCATCTCCTGGCACAGCTCGCGCAGGCGCAGTCCCTTATATCGCTTGGCGCGCTTGGCGACGAATTCGGGAATGGCATGGTCCAGCAGGGCGTTTTCGTCATGACGGCGCTTGAAGGCGACCAGGGTGGATAGCAGCGTGCCGGCCTTGGAGGATTCCACGCCCGGCGTCAGCAGGAACAGCAGTGAATTGAGGTCGTTCTTCTCCGGCACCACGCGGTTTTCGCGCAAATAAGTCGCCACCACCGGCGCCGGAATGCCGTAATCGGCATAGGTGCCGGTGGAGCGGTCGAAGCCCGGCGTGATCAGGGTCAGCTTGTTGGGATCGGTCATCGCATAGCCGGGGGTGCGCACTGTGCCAAAGCCGTGCCATCCGGCCTCGGGCGACAATTCCCAATAGCGCGCATCGGATGCCAGCAGATCGGTCGGGAGTTCTTCCCACGCCGCGATGCGGCCATCGGGGGTCGTCACCTGGTCCGGCACGAAGGGCTCGAAGAACCAATGGCGCGACGGGTCCTTTTCCTTCTCCTGGAATTCGCGGTGTATCGCCCGGACCTTCTTTCTGAGTTCGATCCCGAGCCGCACCGTGTCGTCCCACAGCACCTCGCCCGAGCGGCCCCGCATCATCTGGGCGCCGACATCGAGGGAGGCGAACAGCGGATAGAAGGGCGAGGTCGAGGCATGCAGCATGAAGGTCTCGTTGAAGCGGCGATGCTCGAGGCGCCGCTTCTGCCCCTTCAGATGGCGATCGCGCACATGGATCTGCGAGGCCTGGCTGAAGCCGGCCATCTGCTTGTGGGTCGATTGCGTGGTGATGATGCCCGGCGCCTCGGCACCGAGATCCTTCAAGCCCATGCCGAAGCGGCCCTTGAACAAGGGATGGAATTTCAGGAAGCCGGCCCAGGCCTCGTCGAACAGGATGTAGTCGCACAGATGGCCGATCTTGCCCAAGATGAATTCGGCGCTGTAGATCGTGCCGTCATAGGTGCATTGCTCGACCACGGCGACGCGGAACGGACGCTCGCGCTTCCAGGCCTCGGGATCCTTGACGCGCGGATGGACGCGGATCTTCTCGCGGATCAGCTGCTCGTCCCAGGCATCCTCGTGGATCGGCCCGATCAGGCCCGGCGCGTTGCGGTCGGTCTCGAGATAGATCGGCACGCCGCCACCCAGAAACAAAGCGCCGTGATGGGCGGCCTTATGGTTGTTGCGGTCGAACAGCACCAGATCATCCTCGGCGATCAGCGAGGACAGCACGATCTTGTTCGACGCCGACGTACCGTTCAGCACGAAATAGGTGCGCTCGGCGCCGAAGATCTCGGCCGCCTCCTTCTGCGCTTGCAGCGCCGGGCCTTCATGGGTCAGAAGATCGCCCAGTTCCAGCACCGAATTGTCGAGATCGTCGCGGAACACCGCTTCGCCCAGATGCTCGACGAAGATGCGCCCCAACGGCGTGCGGTTATAGAAGATGCCGCCATTATGGCCGGGGCAGGTCCATAGCTGGTTGCCTTCCTCGGCATAATCGACCAGGGCGCCGAAGAATGGCGTCTTCAAGGTCTCGCCGAATTGTTTGACGCGGCTGACCAGATTCTTGGCGATGAATTCGGGGGTTTCCTCGGCCAGGAAGACATAGCCGTCGATGTAATCGAGCACCTCGACCGGAATGTTTTCCAGGCGCTCGCCGCGCACCAGCACGACGATCGGCATTTCGAGACCGCGCCTGCGCATCAGATCGACCAGGGCGGCGGCTTCATGGCCGGTGGCCGCACCCTTGCCCCAATCGACCAGCACGCAGCCGATCGCGGCATCGGTCTGGACGGTAATCTCGGCGTCTTCCATGCGCCGCGCCCGCACCACCTCGAAGCCGAGCTTGCCGACCTCGGTAATGATCTGCTGGACGCGCACGCCCTCAAGATCGTCGGCATCGAAGGCCGGGGCGTAGACGAGAACGGTCAGTCGCCGGGAAAAATCCATTAAATCCTCCACTCGATTTTCGAGCGAAGACTAGAACGGATCTGCCGTGATGGCCAAGTGGCTCCGGTGCTGCAACAGAATGTTCACAGCGCCGGAGCCGCAAGTCAGCCGGATTACGCGATCAGCGCGTCGCCCGGCGTGCTGCTTTGAGACCGGCGCGACGATGTCCCGCGATCCAGCAGATTGGCCAGTTGGAGACGAGCCCGCGAGACCCGGCTTTTCATGGTTCCCACCATGCAGCCGGTCATCTGCGCGGCTTCTTCATAGGACATGCCGTCGGCGCCGATCAGGGCCAGGGCTTTCTGCTGGGCAGCGGGAAGCGTCTCGAACGCGCGTTCGAAATCCCTGAATTCGAGCATTTCCTCCTGGCCGCCACTGCCGCCGCCACCGGCATGCTCGATATCCATCTGGATTTCGGCGCGGAACCCGCGGCGGCGCCGCAGGTTGAAGTAGCGATTGCGCAGAATGATGGTCAGCCAACCGCGCAGATTGGTTCCCGGCTTGAATTGCGAGCGGCTCGACAAGGCCCTGACGATCGTGTCCTGCACGACATCTTCGGCCAGGAAATGGTCCTTCACCAGAAGATGGGCGAAGGCGCGCAGATAGGGAATGTTGGCGACGAGATCTTCCGAGAATTGATCCGTAGTATTGCTCATATTTGTTCCTCCTCGGGCAGCGCCAGATAAAAACAAAACGCCATGCCAAGGGCAGCCTCGGAAAATACTCACCATATTTTCCTTTATTCTTCATCAGTTTAGATGAGGTTAGCCGATGTGATTTATTTGTTATCGGAACCATCGCCGGCACGGGCGGGTTGGGGAGTCATGGAGTTTCCCCGCAGAACTCGTCAGGAGACTGAAAATGCAAGACAAATTGGCCGGTAAACGGGTCGCGATCCTGGCCACCGACGGCTTCGAACAGTCGGAGTTGCTCGAACCCTTGAAGGCGCTGCGCGAGGCCGGCGCCCAGGTGATGGTGGTCAGCCTGGAGCCGGGACAAATTCAGGGCATGAAGCATGCCGACAAGGGCGAGACGGTCGATGTCGATCTGGTGATCGACGACGCCCGGGAAACCGACTTCTCGGGCCTCGTGCTGCCGGGCGGCGTCGCCAACCCGGATCGGCTGCGCACGAACGCCAAGGCCGTGCGGTTCGTCGGCGACTTTTTCCGCACCGGCAAGCCGGTCGGGGCGATCTGTCACGCGCCCTGGACCCTGATCGAGGCCGATGTCGTGCGCGGCCGCAAGCTGACCTCCTGGCCGTCGCTCAAGACTGATCTGCTGAATGCCGGTGCCCATTGGGTCGACCAGGAAGCGGTGGTCGACGGCAAGCTGGTCACCAGCCGTAATCCAGACGATCTGCCCGCCTTCTGCGAGCGCCTGATCGGCCTGTTGGCGGCGCACGACCCGACCAGCAAGGCCCAGCGCCCCGGGCGGCTGGAAGGAATGCTGGCCCGCAAGGATCTGTCCGACGAGACCAAGCAGGAGATTCTGCATGAATGGGAGCGCGATGCCCGCGCTTTGTCACGGGCGGAAAATGAAGGAATGGTCGGCGGCGCCGAGAGCGGATTCGACGAGATCCTGCATACCAAACACAAACTGGAGCGAGCGCGCACCCAGGTGCCGCGCAGCCAGCCCAAAGCAAATTGACCGGAGGTTCCGATGAAAGCGATCGATTGCATGACTGCCCATGTCCGGCTCTGCGCGCCGAACGATACGATCCAGGATGCGGCGCGCACCATGAAGGAAATGGATGTCGGACTGCTGCCGGTGGGCGAAAATGACCGGCTGATCGGCACCATCACCGAACGCGACATCGTCACCCGCGCTTTGGCCGCCGGCAAAGGTGTCGACTCACCCGTGAGAGACGCGATGAGCCCGGGTATCCATTATTGTTTCGATATCGATTCGGTTCAGACGGTAGCCGAGAAGATGGCCGAACTTCAGGTACGCCGCCTGCCGGTGCTCAATGAGCAAAAGCGACTCGTCGGCATCATTTCGCTGGGCGACATCGCCAAGGCCGAAGCGCGCCACGGCTCCAAGGCCCTGCAGGGCATCAGCAGGACCGCGGTCGGCGGCGCGCATCACGCGCCGCATTGAACCTCATCGTCATCCCCGCGAAGACGGGATCCATCACAGAGCTGAGCCTGGCCTTGAGGTGGCCCCCGCCTGCGCGAGGGTGACGGGTTGGGTTCGCACTAACCTGCCACTAAGAAGAAAAATTTGACATGCGGAGGCGCAGAGTGACCAGTGCCTCTGCGTCCCTGCGTTTCAACACTTTAATTCCTTGAACTCTGTTCCGGACTCTCCGTCACCCTATTCCAAGCGCGGGTCGCGTAATCCGAGCCACCCAGCGTGAACAGCACCATCACCCAGAACAACCCCCATAAGCGAAGATGCACGCCAGATGCGGCGCTTTGGCCAACGCCATGAAGATCCAGGCAATGATCGTGGCCATCGCCACCGACACACACGGCGCGAAATAGAGATGCGCTTGGTCGAGCGGCAGGGGGCGCAGCATCAGCCCCCTCCCCGTCCGACCATTTAGACCAGCGGGCAGAGCCAGATCCCCACGATGTCGACGAAGCTCCAATAAAGCGCCACCACGATCGGCGAGCCCTTGCCAGGCAGCGCCTAAACCAGTGCGGCGGCGTTAGGGTCGGGCATCGCCTGTGGCGAATAAAGGCTAGCTCGCCTTGTTGAGAGCCTCGGCCATCCGCAGATGCTGCTGCAGAATCGGCAGAGTCTTGCCCGCCCAATCCTTCAGCTGCGGATTGTCGCCGCCCTTGGCATAGCGCTCGAACAAGGACACGGCGTCCTTGTGGGCCGAGACCTGCAATTCGTCATAATTGTTGGCAAAGTCGCGGCCGGATTCCTTTTTCAGCTTGTCGAGCTTGCTCTGATGCGCGCTGTCCAGTTCGGCGGGCGGGGTCACCTTGACCGCGCCGGTCTTGACCAGTCCCTGCAGTTCGGACGTGGTCTTCGAGTGGTCGGTGATCATGTGCTGGGCGAAGGATTTGGCCGGGGCGTCGCCCTTGTCCAAGGCGAGCTTGCTCGATTGGATCTCCAGCATGTCGCTCATCGCGACCTCCTTGACGAAATCCTCGGTGGACGGGGTTACGCCCAACATCGAATCGACCCCCGTCCTTTCTCCCATGCTTTGCGCGCCGGCCGATGCGGCAACGAGCGCACAGAGGGCGACAATGGCTGTTTTCTTCATGGCTTCATCTCCGGTTTGTTCCAATCCCTGGTCAACCCGCGCCCTCTCACGGGGGTTCCGCTGGGAACGATTCGCACCGCACCGGTTTTGTGGAGACGACAAGCGAAAGGTGCCTCATGTCCAAGACTCCTCCCACAGGCGGCGAAACCCATCAGACGGCGGGCGGCGACGTGCCCGTCCTCACCACCCAGCAGGGCATTCCGGTCGCCGACGACCAGAACTCGCTGAAGGCCGGCCCCCGCGGGCCGACGCTGCTGGAGGATTTTCATTTTCGCGAAAAGATCTTCCACTTCGACCATGAGCGCATTCCCGAGCGCGTGGTGCATGCGCGCGGTTTCGGCGCACACGGTTTTTTTGAGAGCTACGAGCCTTTGCCCGACCTGACCCGCGCCGATCTCTTTCAGCGCAAGGGCGAGAAGACGCCCGTCTTCCTGCGCTTTTCGACGGTGGCCGGGGCCAAGGGATCGCCCGATCTGGCCCGCGATGTCCGCGGCTTCGCGGTGAAGTTCTATACCAAGGAGGGCAATTGGGATCTGGTCGGCAACAATATCCCGGTCTTCTTCATCCAGGACGCGATCAAATTCCCCGATCTGATCCATTCGGCCAAAGAAGAGCCCAATACCGGCGTGCCCCAGGCCGCGACCGCGCACGACAATTTCTGGGACTTCATCTCATTGAACCCGGAAAGCACCCATATGGCGCTATGGATCATGTCCGACCGCACCATCCCGCGCTCGTTGCGTTTCATGGAAGGCTTCGGTGTGCACAGTTTCCGGCTGGTCACTGAGGCGGGCAAGTCCACTTACGTCAAATTCCATTGGAAGCCCAAGCAGGGCCTGCAATCGGTGGTATGGAACGAGGCGGTCAAGATCAACGGTGCCGATCCCGATTATCATCGGCGCGATCTGTGGCAGGCGATCGAAGCCGGCAACTATCCCGAATGGGAACTGGGCCTGCAGCTGTTCGACGACGCTTTCGCCGACACATTCGCCTTCGACATTCTCGACCCGACCAAGCTGATCCCCGAGGAGGATGTGCCAATCCGCAAAGTCGGACGGCTGGTGCTGGACCGCAATGTCGACAATTTCTTCGCCGAAACCGAGCAAGTCGCCTTCTGCACCCAGAACATCGTGCCCGGCATCGACTTCACCAACGATCCGCTGCTGCAGGGCCGCAATTTCTCCTATCTCGACACCCAACTGAAGCGCCTGGGCAGTCCGAACTTCACCTTTTTGCCGGTCAATGCGCCGAAATGCCCGTTCCATACCTTGCAGCAGGATGGACATATGGCGCTGGTCAATCCCAAGGGCCGCGTCAATTACGAGCCCAACAGCTGGGGCAGCCGCGAGGG